>QWCR01000058.1_pt1 | contig 93811 bp, 73 predicted proteins | sample 1972581 | NCBI WGS metagenome assembly QWCR01 (sample SAMN09866703, study PRJNA288562) | Human oral metagenome isolate pre4_saliva, whole genome shotgun sequencing... | isolation source: mouth | host: Homo sapiens | place: USA: California
CGTCCTTTCTCAATCGTGCTAATTTGGTTCTACCATCGTAGTGCAGATATTGACCATACATCTTAATGGTATCTGCTTGCACCATATGCACATTACCGAAGGCCTCAAAGACTTGTTCAGACTCATTAAGATAGGCACTATCGCAAGTCATCGTAGCATTACCATGAGAGAACGATACATTCCCAATAAGTCTTTGCACATCAGGACGCACTGCCACATCATAGGTTAGGAGGTCTGAGTGATTAAGTTTAATCTTATCACCTTGCTTCTTTCCGCTTACAGTCTTACTGCGGGAGGCAGAGTCTGCACGAAAAGAGAGCGTAGGCATCTTGGACGCAAACCAAGGGGACGCACTCAAACCAAGATAACCACCGACCAAGAAAACTAGGACGGTGGCTATAGCGTATTTATTTTTATTTAATGTTATCTGCATTAGCGTCAACTATTCCTTCACCCAACCCGGATAACGGAAATCACAGTTCTCATAGCTATCTGAAATCCTTATAGGTGTTTCTTTCTGTTTGCGACGAATCCAGTTCTCAATCTCTCGCTCACGCTTATTCGCTAACGCTAGAGATTTGATTGTTCGATAGTCACTGTTCAAATTAGCTCGGTGTCCCTCATGCACTTCTTTGAGCTTCACGATAACTACCTCTTCAGTTCCATTAGGCAAACGCAAGATGAAGGGTTTAGATATTTCACCAGTCTTTAGTGCATGCACCTCCTTGCTTACATCTTGAGGTAAGTCTTCAAAGACAAAACTAGCAGAACCCGACAATTCGCTCTCAGCATTATTGTTAATCATAATACCTCCGTTAGCTCTTGTATCCTTATCTTCAGAATAATATTCTGCAGCCTGCTCAAAGGTAAACTTACCCTCTGCGATATAATTCTTAATAGAATCTAAACGAGAAATAGCATCGGTAACAGCCTTGTCTGCTGTTTGTGGTCTAAGCAAGATATGACGGAAGTTAATCATATCACCTCTCTTCTCTATGAGCTGTACGATATGATAACCTTCTTCTGTCTTCACAATCTGAGATGCTCGCTTAGGGTCGCTTAGATTAAAGACCACATTGGCGAAGTCTTTTTCCAATGTAGCACGACCAACGAAACCATACTCTCCACCATGAAGAGATGTCTTCTTGTCTTCACTATACAAACGTGCCAGTGTAGAGAAATCGCGCTTGCCACTGTTCACATCATCAACAAATTCACGAAGACGAGCTTTTACTCTATCAATCTCAGCAAGGTCCACCTTAGGCTTAACGCTTATCTTCTGAACCTCCATAGTACGAGGAATAAAAGGTAGACTATCTTGTGGCAAAGCATTGAAGAACGCACGTATTTCGCTTGGTCCTACTTGCACCTTCTGCACAATACGCTGCTGCATAGACCTTACAATCTCCTGATTGCGACGCTCACGACGCTCATCTTCACGGATTTGATTGATTTTCTTATTGAAATACTCTTCAAGCTTCTCCTTACCACCTAGCTGAGCTGAAGCATTCTCTATCCAAGCCTCTACGAAGCGATTTACCTGTTGGTCTGAGACAGTAATACTATCGATTTTAGCCTGATTGAGGAATAGCTTCTGTACAGCTATCTGTTCAGGAATAAAGCAATCGGGATTGCCATCTACCTTATGCCCTTCACTCAGAAGACGCAACTTCTGGAACTCTATATCCGAACGCAGTATAGGTTCATCACCAACTAGCCAAACAACCTCATCCACAACGCTCTTCTTGTGTTCTTTAGGTGTTTGCACCTTCTGCGCACTTAGCGAAGCCCCTACTAGGAGTGTTGCTAAGGTTATCGATAATAATCTTCTATTAACCATATAATTAACTAACGTAAAGGCTGACAATTTAGTTTGCGAGTTCACTTAAGAACTTGACGCGTACTAAGCGAACCTCTTCTTCTGAATAGTCATTGCCTAGTTCTTCCATTGCATCTGCAATAGAGTCCGTCTCACTCTCCTTGAAGTACTCGTAAATATCTAGCATATGGTCTTCATCCATAATCTCATCTATAAAGTATGAGATATTGATACGCGTGCCAGAATAAACGATAGCTTCAATCTCATTCAGCAAGACATCAAAATCAAGACCTAAGCCAATAGCAATATCGTCAAGGGCAATCTTGCGGTCAATCTGCTGAATAATCATGACCTTCATCTTGCTCTTATTAGGGACAGTCTTTACTCTCAAGTCTGCTGGACGAGCAATATCATTCTCTTCGACATACTGCTTAATGACGTCCAAGAAAACCTGCCCATAACGCTGTGCTTTACCAGCACCTACTCCAGGAATGCCCTGCAACTCATCCATCGTAATTGGATAGAATGTAGCCATGGCTTCCAATGAAGAATCTTGGAAGATAACATAGGGAGGCACTTCATTTTGAGCCCCTACTTTCTTGCGCAAGTCCTTCATGATAGAGAACAGCAATGGGTCTGCAACCTCTCCACCGGCACCAGTGTCGCCACCCATGTCGGCGTCTTCACTATCCTCTTCGCCTGCAATCTTAAAGCTTGTTGGCGACTTAATAAATTTCTTTCCAGAGGCAGAGACCTTCAAAACAGTTTTCTCCTTGTCTTGGCTAATATAGCCCTCAGACATAGCTTGCTTGATGATAGCCATCCAAGTAGACGTTTCTACTTCCTGACCGACACCAAAGCTCTCTAAGTCTTCATGTACATTCTCCTCTATCTCAGGAGTAGATTTACCCTGTAAGATAGATATGATATATTCAGTGTTAAACTTCTGCTTGAGCGCTGTAATCGTCTCGAGCAAATTCAATAATAATTCTTGAGCTTCCACTTCTTTTTTAGTTGTCAAACAATTATCGCAGCAGGCACAATTTTCTTCTTTGTACTGCTCACCGAAGTAGTTAAGGAGTAGTTTGCGTCTACACTCCTTACTCTCGGCATAATCAACAGTTTCCCTAATTAAAATCTTAGCTATCGTCTGTTCGTGAGCGGGCTTACTCTGCACCAACTTCTCTAGATAATCCATATCACTTCGGCAGTAGTAAGCTATACAAACACCCTCACCGCCATCACGACCAGCTCGTCCTGTTTCTTGATAATACCCTTCTATACTCTTGGGCATATCGTAGTGTATCACATAGCGAACATCAGGTTTATCTATCCCCATGCCAAAGGCTATTGTCGCCACAATCACATCTACGTCTTCACGAAGAAAAGCATCTTGATTCTCTGCTCGTTCTTTGGCATCTAGACCAGCATGGTAAGGTCGAGCTTTGATTCCATTAGCCTGCAAAACTTGAGCAAAGGTAGTAACCTTATTCCGACTCATACAATAGACGATACCACTTTTCCCCTTATTAGAGAGAATATACTTAACGATATCTTTCTCTGTATCATCGTTTTTTGCTCGTATTTGATAGTACAAATTTTCTCTATTAAACGAACCTTTGTACATTGTGGCATGCTCTATTCCTAGACTTCTTAGGATATCTTCCTGAACCTTAGAAGTAGCCGTCGCAGTAAGCGCAACTAAGGGACGACGACCAATCTCATCTACAGCAGAACGGATTTTTCGGTATTCGGGGCGAAAATCATGCCCCCACTCCGAGATACAATGCGCTTCATCTACTGCGTAAAAAGAAATCTCTATAGTCTTAAGAAAAGCTATCGTTTCTTCCTTATTAAAGGTCTCAGGAGCAACATAGAGCAATTTGGTACGCTTATCCGTCACATCACGATAAACCGCATCTAGGGCTTTACGTGTCAAGGACGAATTAACAAAGTGTGCGACTTCATCTTTACCGCAAATACCTCGAATAGCATCAACTTGATTCTTCATCAAGGCTATAAGCGGAGAGATGATAACCGCTACACCCTCCATTAAGAGTGCTGGTAGCTGATAACACAAACTCTTACCAGCACCAGTAGGCATTAAGACAAAAGTATCACATTCATCGAGAATACTCTCAATGATAGCCTCTTGTTGCCCCTTAAAGCAACTGAAGCCGAACTGCGTTTGCAGACACTCAGATATATGCGCTTTACTATATTTCTTCGCCATACGCTTTTATCTTGAATATTTTACCGTCCGATACTTTTATCTCCTAAATCTAAAAAACCTTAGAGATTTGCTTCGCACTTACTCTGTGCATACGCTCTATCTATCGTAAGCGTAGTGCCAGCATCCGATTGATTAACGCCAAACATGGCATCCATCATAATCGTCTCAACGATAGAGCGCAGACCTCTAGCACCTAATTTCTGCTCCATAGTACGCTCTACGATATAATCCAAGCAATCATCAGTAAACTCAAGACTTACGCCATCAAGAGCAAACATATACTTATATTGCTTAGTAATCGCATTCTTAGGCTCGGTGAGAATCATACGCAAAGTTTCTTTGCGTAGAGGCTCCAAGGCTGTAATAATAGGCAAACGACCTATAATCTCTGGGATTAGACCGAAGCTCTTAATATCTCTAGCATCTACATACTTTAGGAGCTCTTCTGGTTCTAAATGACCATGCTTTTGAGCAGGACTATTATAGCCAACCACACGTGTATTGAGTCTTTGTGCGATTTTACGCTCAATACCATCAAATGCACCTGCACAGATAAATAATATCTGCTGTGTATCAACTGCTATCATGCGTTGCTCAGGGTGCTTACGCCCTCCTTGAGGTGGCACATTAACAACTGTTCCCTCTAGAAGTTTGAGCAGACCCTGCTGCACACCCTCTCCACTTACGTCTCGAGTAATAGAAGGATTGTCTCCCTTACGTGCAATCTTATCTATTTCATCAATGAATACAATCCCACGCTGAGCGGCATCTACATCATAGTCCGCAGCCTGCAAAAGACGAGATAGGATACTTTCAATATCTTCGCCCACATAACCAGCTTGCGTAAGTACCGTAGCATCAACAATAGCAAAAGGCACATTCAGTTGGCGAGCAATAGTCTTAGCAAGTAAGGTCTTCCCCGTACCCGTAGGACCTAAAAGAAGGACATTACTCTTATCTATCTCCACCTCCTCGGCATTGCCGATAGACGATAGACGCTTATAGTGATTATATACAGCTACTGAGAGATATTTCTTAGCTTCCTCCTGCCCAACTACATATTGGTCTAGGTAGGCTTTAATCTCAGTAGGACGAGGCAATGTATCTAAATTAACATCCAGTGCTTCAGGCTTATTCTCCTCTTCCCCACTAAACTTCATCAGCATATCGTGGGCCGCCTCTACACAATCAGGACAGATAGAGCCATCGACACCTTGCATAAGATAAGGCACTTCATTCTCTGCTCTACCGCAAAGAGAACACTTTCTATTCTTAGCCATCAAATAATATCTTCTTATGCTTGCTTACGAAGGACTTTATCAATCATGCCATACTCAAGAGCTTCGGGAGCTGTCATCCAATAGTCTCTATCGCTATCGCGCTCTACATCCTCAAAAGGCTTGCCTGAGTGCTCAGATATAATTGTGTAAAGTTCTTTCTTAACTTTCAAGATTTCACGAGCAGCGATTTCAATATCGCTAGCTTGTCCTTGAGTACCTCCGAGAGGCTGGTGTATCATAACTCTTGAATGAGGAAGCGCAAATCGCTTACCCTTAGTACCAGCTACAAGCAATACAGAAGCCATAGAGGCCGCTATACCTGTACAAATAGTGCTGACATCGCTACCGATGTACTGCATAGTATCGTAAATACCATAACCAGCATAAACAGAGCCACCAGGAGAGTTAATGTAAATAGAAATATCCTTCCCGGGGTCATTGCTATCTAGGAACAAAAGCTGAGCCTGAATAACGTTAGCCGTATAGTCATTGATGCCCGTACCTAGAAAGATAATACGGTCCATCATCAATCGAGAGAAAACGTCCATTTGCGCTACATTAAGCTGGCGTTCCTCAATAATAGTAGGTGATATATAGCTACTCTGCAAATCCATGTAATTCTCTAGAGCAAGAGTATTCATCCCTAGATGACGAGTAGCAAACTTCTTAAATTCGTTCATTGTCTTATTTGTGATTGCTTAGTAACAAAGATAATAGTTTTCACTTAATCTTAATTGAATAAATAAAGTAGATACACAGAGCATTGAATAAATTTTCATATATAGCACGAACGGGAAGCAAGATGAGGAACAGCACGACACTACGAGGTTTGAACTCTGTGCTCAGCGATTCTAGCCCTTTGGGCTTTATTCAATGGGATGAAAAGCTATTTCATACTTCAGTTAAATCACGATTATAAGTACGCGTACTTATTTCAGTAAGTGCGTGTAATTATTTTAGTGAGTGCGCGCACTCAAATTTGTAAGTACGTAGTACTTTCTAGAGACTTCAGCTGTAGTCTGTACAAACTACACGTGAAGTCTGCACAAACTTCAGCCGTAGTTTGTACAGACTTCGCCGAGGTTTTGAGTTTAGGAAAGGCACTTATATTTTCCCTTTCTGTATGTGGAAATTTTAATCCTCTGAGAGCACTGCAAAACCTCTCACAGCTCTAGCTCTAATCAGACAAAAGAAAACCCCTTCCCAATCTGCACACATACGCTACAGATTAGGAAGGGGGATTTAATAACTTTAGAATATCTTACATACGTTCGGGCATCTCAATACCTAGAAGCCCCATACCCTTTTGGATAGTATTCGCAACAATCAGACTCAAAGCTAGACGGAATACACGCTTCTCTTCATGCTCTTCCTTAAGAATACTAAAGTCGTGATAGAACTGATTGTATTCCTTGACCAAGTCGTACACATAGTTAGCGATTAAGGCAGGACTATAAACACGACCTGCTTCTGCAACGACATCGGCATACTCGCCAAGACGCGCAATAAGCTCTTCTTCCTTAGTACTAATTTCTAGGTTAGCACCTGCAAAGGTCTTAATATCTTGATTGATTAAGCCCTCATCATTTGCTCTACGCTCCAAAGAACGGATACGCGCATAGGTGTACTGAATGAATGAACCTGTATTTCCGTTAAAGTCAATAGACTCTGCTGGGTCAAAGACCATATTCTTGCGTGGGTCAACCTTAAGAATAAAGTACTTAAGCGAACCTAAACCTACACGACGAGCAACTTCTCTAGCCTCATCTGCGCTCATATCCTTAGCCTTGCCTGCTTCATGAGCAATTTGTAGAGCTGTCTCTGTCATCTCGTCCATTAAATCATCAGCATCAACGACAGTACCTTCGCGGCTCTTCATCTTACCATTAGGAAGCTCCACCATACCATAGCTAAAGTGCACTAGCCCCTTACCAAACTCAAAGCCTAGGCGGTCTAGCAACTTACTCAAGACTTGGAAGTGATAGTTTTGTTCATTACCAACGACATAAACCATCTTATTGATTGGATAGTCATCAAAACGAAGTTTAGCCGTACCAATATCCTGAGTCATATACACAGAAGTACCATCAGAACGAAGAAGGAGCTTTCTGTCTAGACCTTCATTAGTCAAGTCAGCCCACACAGAGCCATCTTCATCTTGCTGGAAGACACCTTGCTTGAGGCCACGAAGCACCTCTTCTTTACCCTCTAGATAAGTTTCGCTTTCGTAATAAATCTTATCAAAGCTAACGCCCATACGCTTGTATGTCTCATCGAAGCCGGCATATACCCATGAGTTCATGCGCTTCCATAGAGCAACAGTATCAGCATCACCTTCTTCCCACTTACGAAGCATAGCACGAGCTTCGGCCATCAGTGTAGATTGAGCTTCGGCTTCCTCCTTACTTAGACCTTGAGCCGTTAGTTGATTAAGTTCCTCCTTATAATGCTTATCAAACAACACGTAGAAGTCCCCAATGAGGTGGTCACCCTTCTTGCCAGTACTCTCCGGTGTAGCACCTTCGCCCCACTTAAGCCAAGCGAGCATGCTCTTACAGATATGAATGCCACGGTCATTAACGATATTAGTTTTAACAACCTTAAGACCATTAGCTTTCAAGATTTCTGAGAGGCTATAACCAAGGAGATTGTTACGCACATGACCTAGGTGTAGAGGCTTATTAGTATTTGGAGACGAATACTCTACCATGACCAAAGGAGCATGCTCATCAGCCTCACGATGCCCATACTGAGGGTTAGCTACTATTTCATCGAAATACTCCAACCACGCCTCTGAAGAGATTGTCAGATTTAAGAAACCCTTAACGACTTGTATGTCTGAAACAAGCGCACTATTACTCTTCAACCACTCACCTAATTCGGTTGCGGTCTGCTCTGGGTTCTTACGGCTAAGTTTGAGAAGGGGGAAAGCAACTAGGGTTAGATGTCCCTCAAACTCACGCTTACACTTCTGAAGTTGTATTTGTTCTACTGGTGCCACAGAGCCATAAAGCGCCTCTGTAGCAGACTGTACTGCCTCGGTAAGTTGTTTGATTATCGACATATTTGATTCTATATTCTTTTCTTTTATCCTGCAAAGGTAACTAATCTCTAGCGTTTAGGCATTTTTGCCCCCAAATGCACATTTGACGAGGTCTATATCCAACATTAGACTCTCTCTGATGTATAGGTCTCCTCCGTTCAACTGATACATATACTACAATGGGTCAATATCAAAACTTATGTGAACCCGACTATAATTAGGATATGTAGCTCTTAACCATTCTAAGGCTTCCTTAAAAACTCTGCGCTCCTCCCTAAACGAGACATTGTATGGTCTACGGCAAACGATATGGCGCACATAACGTCCCTCTATCTTTATTGCACTGAGAGCTTGTGCTCCACTCACCCACTCTTTGCCTAACTTCCTCTGAAGAACCTGAGCGTAAACATGTGCCATCTTCTCCGTATCGTGCTCGTCATAGCCTTTAACAACGACATAACTTACTCGTGTAAATGGAGGCCAATGATAACGTTGACGCTCACCCAAGACCTCCTTAATATAGGCATCATAATCAAACCTCTTAAGGGCTTCTATGAACGGATGCTTAGGCTCTGATGTTTGGAGCACTATACGGAAATCTTGTTCACTAGCTCCATTAGCTCGATAAAGAGCCATTTGATAAAGAAGTTGATAAGCTCGTTCGCCTGCTCGGAAGTCTGGATAACCTAGAATATCATCTAACTGAACTACAGCTATCAATCCTATATTATCCCATATCGGCTGAGTCTTGATAACTTGTGTCCCCACAATAATATCCACATCACCAGCCTCAATACGTTCTAAAGACTCTTGTCTTCGACCAGCCGTTTGTAATGTTTCACCATCAAGGCGCATCACCCGAGCATCGGGAAATAGCTCATTAACTTCTTCCTCTACTCGCTCTGTACCATAACCCACAAGGCGTAACGCTGGAATAAGTTTATCCTTACGTTTAGATTCTGTTGCATGACAAGAGGGACATGCCTGAGGGAGTGGTTCCGTATAACCACACTGCGAGCAGGAAAGTAAACGACGAGATGCATAGTAGCTCATGCTAATCGCACAGCGTGGACATTTTACAGCCGAAGAACACACAGAGCATAACATATATGGAGCATAACCTCGCCTATTTTGCAAAAGCAAGACTCTCTGACCCTTTGCTAGTACCCGCTCAATATATATGCGTAAACTCGGACTAATCACTGATATAGCCTTCCCCCTTGCCTCTCGCTTCTCTTTCTTTAAGTCTATAATCTCAATAGACGGAATAGAACTATTAGCTAAAGTACGTTTATCTAAATCTATTGAACCATACTTACCTCTCAAAATATTGAAAAGCGTTTCTGCGGAAGGACTACAACTAGAAAGGAATACCGGGATGCGCTTCTTAGCCGCTAAATAAAGTGCTGCATCTCGAGCGTGAAAAAGCGGTGCTGTATATTGATGCTTGTACATGTACTCCTGCTCATCGTCAATGATGATTAACTGCAGACGACGACAGGGCAAAAATATCGCAGACCTATTACCCAAAATGAGGCAAGCCTCTTCGGTACTAGATAGATGCTTATAAAGTTCTATGCGCTTAGCCTCGCTGACATCAGGGTGATAGTGATACATTTTACCCTTGGAAGCCTGCTTCAGTGCTGATAGATAATGAGCTGCTCTAGGCACACCCGAAGCTGAAGGGCTAAGCAAAAACACCTGTCCACCAGCAGTAATAACATCTTTCACCTGAGCGATGATGCTACTCTCTTTACTTTCAATGTCGCGTGAACGCAGTAAGGTTACCGATTGCGTTAGAGTATATGCTGAGTATTCATTGCCCTTATCGCATACAATATTTAGGTCCTCTTCATCAGGGGTATTTAGGCGACTATCTGCCACTTGAACTAACTCCAACACACCTAACTCCACTAGCTTACGCAGGTGGATAGCAATACTCGCATCTCCCAATGTAAGTTGCCCTCGAGGAATAAGCGCAGCATAATCTCCTCCAAGAGAGAGCAAAGCTGAGAGAAAAGAGGTTAAAACCTCCATGCGCTTAGTGGCACGTTTCATATCCCGAAAGACTTGCTCAAGAGCTTCATCTGTGCGATATGCCTCACTCAGTCGTAAGCAAGCCTTTAGTTTGGGTTTATAATGTGACCGAATAACTTCATCTGTAGAGATTGCACCCAAAGCAAGTAAACGATAATAGGCACGTGAAACCCTTTGCGCTATCATACTCTGCAGACGCTCTAGGGTCAAACCATCATCACCAGCTTGAGCTAAGACATCCAGCACTTGCACTTCTAGAGCACTCAGACTTATCGTCGCTATAAAATCGGGATTAAGATGAATTATCGTGCGACTCTCAGGAAGTAAGCCATGAGGCACAGCAAGACGAAGGACAGAGCCTAGAGAAGCACAATAATAGTCGGCCATCCAATGCCATAAATCAATCTGCGCCGAAGGCACAAGAGGACTATCATCAACTAAACTAAGGACATACTTAAGTTTAGAAGAAGCGATACCTTCGGGAGGTGTTAGGCTAACAGACACGATTATGCCTGTATAGAAACGCTTGCCCCCAAAAGGAACTACAGCTCTACGCCCAACAAGCGTATCAATATCTGAATTAAACTGATGGGGAGCTAGCTGATAGTGATAAGTAGTAGGAGTAGCTAAAGGAAGTACTAACTCTAGGAAGTACATCGTATTACCATTCAATAGGTTTCAAGCCATGCGCCACTAAGAAGTCATTAGCTTGAGAGAAGTGTTTACACCCAAGAAAGCCTCGATGAGCTGAAAGTGGTGACGGATGCGGTGCTTCTAGGACAAGATGCTTATGAGTATCAATCATAGCCCCCTTGCGCCTAGCATAAGAGCCCCACAACATAAAAACAATAGGTTCTTCTCTACGATTTAATTCGCTTATTACTCTATCGGTAAAAGTCTCCCAACCAATACCCTGATGAGAACCAGCCCGACCATCTTCTACCGTTAGTGTTGCATTCAGAAGCAATACACCCTGCTCAACCCATGGCATCAGATGTCCGTCTGATATGATAGACTCTCGTCCTAAATCATCAAGGATTTCTTTCTTGATATTGACTAGACTAGGAGGTACTTTAACGCCCTTAGGAACAGAGAAAGCCAAACCCTCGGCCTGCCCTGCTCCGTGATAAGGGTCCTGCCCAAGAATGAGTACCTTGACTTTTTTGTAGGGGCAAGCATCTAAGGCTCTGAAAATGTATTTACCTTCGGGATAAACACGACGAGAAGCATAAGCTTGTCGTACTACTGCCGTCAGATGCTCGAAATAAAGTTTCTCAAATTCATCAGACAAAACCTCTGCCCAAGAAGGCTCTATACGTACTTTCATAAGCTATTGCTTGCGCTTCTTATAGCTGAAAGCTTGCCAAACTTCCTCACTCCAGCCTTGCTGAGACATCTCCCACTTAGCTGCAGCAAATAGATAGTCGCTAAGCCTATTGACCATAGCAATCATACCCTCAGGAAGGGGGTCTATGCGCTCAAGTGTCCATAGCCTACGCTCCGCTCGACGGCAAACAGTACGAGCAATCTGCATGTGCGACGAAAGAACCGTTCCTCCGGGTAAAATGAAACAGCCATTATTGGGTGTCGTCTCAAGAAATTTTTTCGTTTCTTCTTCAACAGCCTCAAGCCAAGCCAGCTCAAACTTATTTGGGTTCTCACTTCGTCGACTGCTAGGCGTAGCTATCAAACTCATCATCTGCATAATCTGTCTCTGCAGATTATATAGGAAGATATTTCGTTCATCATCTTGAGGGAGCAAGGCTCTGATTAAACCTAGATGGGCATTAAGCTCATCCATTGCCCCATTAGCTTCTATACGAGGATTATCTTTAGCGACACGTTCGCCCCCGAATATCCCTGTAGTTCCCTTATCTCCTGTTTTCGTTACTATTCTAGCCATTATTTATCTGTATCAGTCAAAGTAAAATGTATAATCGAAATGCCATACGGAGGTAATACAAACTCGTAAGGCGCATAGGTTGTTAGAGTCGATATTTGAGAGGCTCCACTCAATAGGTTTGTTTGCTTAAGTGCTTCATTAGTCTTTAAGCCTATCTCAGAGAAGACAGCCTCACTAATTTGCAAGGATGTAGGCTTAGCTTCAGAAGAGAAGTTTACTGATATAAGCACCCATTCTTTCCCCTTTTCATAGCGCAGATAGCTCAAGACTCTATGCCTATCATATGCTTGTGTTTGGAGATAGTTCAGCCCATAGTACTGTCCACTATCAAGCACACTATATTTCTCTGGGAGAGTAAGAATTTGTCTATGAAAATCTAGTAGCAGACTTTCATCTTGATGCAAATGCTCTGCTCCGAAATCTAGCCCTAGACGCTGGAAAGAAGCCATTGACCAATAATCGAAGATTGTCGTACGTCCATCTCGACCGCTGAAACCCTCCTCATCCATACCAGGTTCACCAAGTTCGCCTGCGAAATAATGCAGATATGGATTAGAGCCACTCAGATATAAGGATGTCAAAGCGGGATACAAAGACTTGGTCTGACCTGCATAGAATGACGAAGCAAAGCGTTGTTCATCGTGATTTTCCAAGAAATAACACATCTTCTCTTGATACTCACGAGTAGCTAAGCGCGCCACATCAAAGGCATCGGCAGACTGCTCTCCGCGAACAATAGACTTCAACGTATCATACACTCCGACCTTATCATACAGATAGTCAAAGCCTGCAGACAAATACTCTTGATAGCGATGCGCTTGATAAATCTCAGCTAAGAAGAAGACGGGATAATTCGCTTTCACCTGCGGCAGAGCCCAAGCCCAAAATTGAGGTGGCACCATCTCCGCCATATCACAGCGGAAACCATCGACACCCTTACCCGCCCAGAAGCAAAGGATTTCATACATACGGTGCCATGTATTGGGGATAGGCTCAAATGATGTATGCCCACCCAAATAATCTACACCATAGTTTAGTTTTACCGTCTCATACCAGTCATTCCTGCTAGGATAAGCACTGAAGCAATCATTTCCCGTAGCTCTAGCTGGATACTCTTCATAGCTTTTGACTTCTGTGGGAAGATGTAGGCTTTCATTTGGGAAATAATAGAAATTGTTTTGAGTCGAGAAGGCTTCTTGTTTATTGTCTGCCTGTCCAAGGTCTTGCACGCCTTTGGGTTCTGCATCGGAAGCATACGTTCGGGCTACGTGATTAGGCACAAAGTCAATGATTAACTTAAGTCCAGCCTTATGAACACGCTCTATCAGACGATGAAATTCGTCCATGCGCTCCTCTACGACATCAGCGAGTTCAGGACTGACATCATAGTAATCTTTAATTGCATAGGGTGAGCCAGCTACACCTTTTACTATTTCACGAGGGTCAGCCTCTATACCCTTATAGGCTGTAGCGGTAGCATGCTCAATAACCCCGATGAGCCATAGATGAGTACAGCCTAAAGACTTAACGTAAGACAAAGCCTCCTCTGTCCACGAAGAAAATTTGCCCGAACCATTTTCCTCTAGCGTTCCACTAGGGGTACAACCTCCCTCAGTATTCCCCCATAGACGAGGCAGAACAGAATAAATAACAATCCTTGCTCGCTCCATAATCGACAGTAAATCCTTTATTTCCTTGCTAATACACGAGCGGCATCAGCTGCAAAGTAAGTCAAGATAAGCTTAGCTCCTGCTCTGCGGATAGCGAGTAGGCTCTCCATCATGATACGCTCCTCGTCAATCCAGCCCTGCAGGCTTGCAGCCTTAATCATAGCATACTCACCACTCACTTGGTAGGCTGCAAGCGGAATATCATAGCGTAAGCTAGCTTCCTTCAAAACATCTAGATAAGCGAGCGCAGGCTTAACCATAATGATATCTGCCCCCTCCTCTATATCGCTCTCTATCTCTCTCAATGCTTCTGCACCATTAGCAGGGTCCATTTGGTAAGCTCTGCGGTCGCCAAAGCTAGGTGCGCTATCGGCAGCATCTCTGAATGGGCCATAAAAAGCTGAACTAAACTTAGCCGCATAACTCATAATAGGTAGCTGTGTAAAACCAGCATCATCAAGAGCCCGACGCATAGCCGATATGCGACCATCCATCATATCGCTAGGGGCAACCATGTCTACTCCTGCACGAGCAAAAGACAAGGCCTGCATAGAGAGATAGTGCAAGGTCTCATCATTCAAAACCTCATGATGATGAATGATACCACAATGACCATGATCTGTATATTCGCACATACAGATATCTGCAATAACGACAAAGTCAGGAAGAACTTGCTTAATCGCTCTGACAGCCTGCTGTACAATCCCATCATCGCTATAGCCTTCACTGCCGGTAGCATCCTTATGCTCTGGAATACCAAAAAGAATAACACCGCCTACTCCTAGAGACTCTAGCTCCTTACAATGCTCAACAAGGAGGTCCACACTATAGCGATATTGACCTGGCATCGAGCTAATCTCTTCCTTTATCCCCGAACCATGGACGACAAAAAGAGGAGCAATAAAATTAGAAGCTTGTAAATAAGTCTCACGTACGAGTTCACGCAACTGTGGAGTACGGCGCATTCTGCGTAATCTATTTGTTGGATACATATTCTTTTTTCTATTTTGGTTTGTAGAGCAAAGATACTGAATTATACTGCAACCGTAGCCGTAAGCACATCTATATGCTTAGCCCCAGACTGCTCCAAAAGGCTAAGCACAGCGCAGAGTGTGGCTCCCGTAGTCAGCACATCATCAACGACAAGAATATGTCGCTTTGATAAGTCTACATGCTTACGAGGATTGCAATAAAAATGCCCCAAAGCATTCTTCTGTCTGCCCCAACGCCCAAGTAAGGTTTGGCTCTTTGCTCGCTCATCACGCAGAATATATTGGTCTGACACCTCTACTTCTCCTAAGGCTTTAGCAATATACTGAGCAAAGATAAGAGCTTGATTATACCCTCTATCTAATATATGTTGATAAGTAGTTGGCACTACAATAATCAAATCATAGCCCCCTCCCGACAAAGGCCAAGTAAGCGTAGCACGTTGAGCCATCATTCGAGCGAAGGAGGCATAAGCGTGATACTTGTAAGCGTGTATAGCCTCTTGGATTGTTTGCTCTTTGCTGTACACATATATACTATAGAGGTTGCGGAATGCAGGTACACTCCACAACCTCTCTTCGGCATGCCATCTTTCAGGTCTATAAGGGACTAGTTTACTAGCGCAGAAGACACAGACTCCTTGCTCAGAGGAGGTCAAGCGTCTGTGACAGCTAGCACACATAGGCGGATAGACTACATCTAGAATAGTTCTAAAAGCAGTATCTACACACCTTAATAAGGATTTTAGTCCCCCATACATAGGTCTAAGAATGGACTATCTTACATTGGACTATGCTTATCAATTTGCAGAAAGCAAAAGACTTATTAGCTCTCCAATATCTACAAACTAAGAAGCCCAATATCAAGGATTTATAGCTCCTGCATATCCAGCACAAAACGATACTTCACATCACCTCGCTGAAGTCGCTCCATAGCCTCATTAGCTTTTTGTGCGGGCAACACTTCCACATCAGCGACAATCCCATGCTCATAACAGAACTGTAGCATCTCTTCTGTCTCAGCTATTCCACCTATGTTAGAGCCCGATAAGCTTTTACGACCATGAACAACCGCCCTAGCATGAATTTGTAGCGGTTCGGCAGGAAGACCAACGAGGACTATACTTCCATCTTTGCGCAGCAATCTCATATAGCGATTGATATCATGCTCACCCGAAGCTGTGTCTATAATAATATCCAACTTAGGGCAGGCTTTTAGTTGTGCCATATCTGAGGTTAGCACGGCATAATCAGCCCCTAGCCTTTTGGCATCCTCTGCCTTAGAGGCTGTCGAGGTGAGCACAACAACCTCTGCGCCCATAGCCTTAGCGATACGAATAGCGACATGACCAAGTCCCCCGATGCCCAACACGCCTACACGCTTACCCGGTCCAGCCTGCCAATGCTTAAGAGGTGAATATACCGTAATCCCTGCGCACAGCAGTGGTGCAGCAGCAGCCAAATGCTCAAACGAAGGCATGTGTACTACATACTTGTCTTCACATACATAGGTCTGAGAGAAGCCTCCATAAGTCATCTGACCACCACCTGAGACGGGGTCGGGAGAATTGAATGAAAAGGTTACACCCTCCTCACAAAATTGTTCTTCACCCTCATGGCAGTGCTCACAATGCTGACAACTCCCCACGATACAACCGACACCCACAAGGTCACCTACCTTGAAGCGTGTTACCTCACTCCCGACAGAACGAACACGACCAAGTATTTCATGCCCAGGTACTAGTGGATAAGTAGCACTACCCCAGTCGTTTTTAATAGAATGCAAGTCGCTATGACAAATACCACAATATAATACTTCAAACTCAACATCATTAGGACGCACATCTCTACGCTGTACCTCAATAATTTCCATTGGTCTATCCTGCGCAACAGCAGCAATAGCCTTAATAACCTTACTCATTATTAGTTTCTAAAAATTGATTCAATAATACCTTCAGGAGCAAAGTTGGAGCTACCAACAAAAATGTGATATTAACTTCCACTCCTTGAATATATAGTAGAGGATACTTGACGAGGCTTTATATATCCCTACCTCTACACAAAGGTAACTTATTCTCATTAACGTCTACCCTTTCCCCAACAGAGCAATCGCATCAAAATTCAGGCTAATTGCGAGTGCCTTTAGGCACAACACTCCTGCATAACCCAGGGCTTGCGCCCTGGGCTATGAAAAAGTGTCGCCCTTGCAGGGCTCATCTACGTTTTCGCCACCAATCAATTATTTTGTTGTTTTGATTCGCTTGCCCTGCAGTAAGTGCGTGTACTCTGTTCAGTCAGTACGTCGTACTCATCTCTGTTAGTACGTCGTACTCGTCTCTGTTAGTACATCGTACTCGTCTCTGTTAGTACGTCGTACTCGTTTCAGTTAGTACGTCGTACTCGTTTCAGTTAGTGCGTCGTGCTCGTTTCAGTTAGTGCGTCGTGCTCATTTCTATTTTGCCTTATTGAGACCGTTGAACGGTCTCTCCCAAAAGACAAGTAAAACTTGTCCTTTGGTGGGGCTTTGCACAATGCGGCTTTCGCAAGGCATTGAGACTGAAGGCGCAGGGAGTTTGCTCTTGTAAATGACGGGACCTGAATGTCGATAATAACGCAGCGAGTGCCGCACAATGCAATGGTCTCTTATTATACGTGCATTTATTTCTCTCTATTGCTCAACATTAAATCACGCTCCATGTAAGCATCAAAAGTGCCATTCAACATTCAAAACCTTAAGAAAAACGCCAATCTCTGCAACAGGCACAGAAGGCAATACTATTTCAGTTTCGGCTCAAGCTGAACCTAAACCACAAGAAGTGAAGGTTACGTCTGATGCTCCAGAAAAGGTTACTCTTGCTAGCGGTACTGCTGACATTAGAGTAAGTGCACCTGATCCTAGTGAAGGGAAATACCTCAATGCCCTCATTGACGGTAATAATAATACTTATTATCACGAAGACTGGCATAGTGCTAAGCCTTTTCCTCACTACATCGTGTACAAACTTCCTAAGGCTCTCAAGGCTATACACTTCTATATGAAGAACCGAAATCACAGAAACCGCTCTAATCCAAACAAAATGGAAATCTTTATGAGCGATGATTTCAATGGTAACTTCAATCCAGAAGAAAACAAGGCTGTTTTAATCAAAGCTTTGACTGGTCTTCCTGATGCTCAAGGAGCTGAATATACATCTCCAACAATGCTTGCACCTAAGGCTTTCCAATATGCTTGATTCAAGATTACTGAAGTACGAGGTAAGACGAACTTTGCTGCCATTACAAAGCTACATGTATTATATTCACATAAAACTTGTATCTTTGCCCCCCGAAACGGATAAAACTATAATTTAATAAAACTTTTCCCTTTTGGGGATTGTTGTACCCATAAACTATAACTTCAGTAGCGTCCAAGATGTCATTCCTTCCTCAACAAGAAGCCTGTCTCTTGGTCGCTATTGTCATCTAAATGATATTATGAATAAATTACAGATTTTGACCTGTCTCTTTATTTCGTCTCTTCTACTCACTGGCTATTCCTGCCAGAAGGGTTTTAGTGGAGTAGAAAATAATACGGCAGGAGTCATTGCAAGCAACCCAACAAAGCTGCCGGATAGGGTAGACTTTGAAAGCAAGGGGCATAGCAAAAACATTAACTTAGGAACACTAAAAAATGTTAAGCTCATCATTACATCAAATAAAAATTGGTGTCGTGCTGTACAGCAGGGTAATACATTAAAAATCTCTGTTGACCTCAATGATGATACAGAGATACGTCAAGCGGTTCTAACTGTAAGGAGCGGAGGAGCAGAAGCAAAAATAAATGTTAGACAACTTGGTACAGACCCTGCTATACTTGTAGACCATGATATTTTCTCACTTCCTTCAATAGGGGGAAATCTCGATTTTGAGATAACTACTAACGTCAAGCTTGATGTTAAACTTCCTGATTGGATCACACCACCTAATGAAGCTCGTGCCATGCGCAAGGAGCAACGCCACTATGTAGTGCTAGCAAACAAAAACGATACTAAACGTTCTGGACAAATAGAGATTATCCAAACAAATCCTCAACAAGGAGTGGCACCACTGCGCAAACTTATTACTATCCACCAAGATGGTTTAGCTGAGTATGCTTATGGGGCAACTGAGAACATCCCTCAAGATGAAAAAATAAAAGTCGTTAGTGGCTCGGCATCTTCTTTTCAAAATCCTGATGTTATTGAAAAGAGCTTCGATGGCGACTACTCTACGATATATCACTCTGCATGGGCTAATGGAAGTCCTAACTATTATCCTATAACGCTAACTTATAACTTTGCAGAAGCTACCAATGTAGACTATGTAGTCTACTATCCTCGTACATCTGGATATAATGGTCACTTCCATAAGTTTGAGTTACAGTATTCTCTTGATGGAAACACCTATACCAAGATAGATGATTACGAGCTTATTGACAAAGTAGCTCCAACACGACTAGCCTTTGAAAAGCCAATAAGAGCCAAAAGTTTCCGCTTTGTTGTGCGCAAGGGCTATGGAGATCGTGCAGGATTTGTCTCATGTGCTGAAATGGAGTTCTTCAAGAAATCGGATAAGAGCTTTGACTATAAAAGTATCTTCGCCAATGACCTTTGCACAGTAGTTCGCCCTAACATCACAGATCCTCAGATAGCTGCTATTAGTGACCCATTTTTCCGCAACTTAGCTTTGTACGTTAAGCATGGCAGGTACGAAAAAGAATTCCGCGTAGCTAGCTATAAGCCTTACCAACATCCTGCTATCATTGCTAGTAAAAATAAGACTCATGCCTGCTCTATCTTAGATAACCCCACAGGTATCTATGTTAAGGAGGGAGAAGACCTCATCGCATTTGTAGGCAACACTTACGGATACAAAGACTTGGGTATACGAGTACAAAACCTAGACAAACCAGGGGGTGATGGCTTTAACGACCCTGTTTATTATCCCCTTTCTCAAGGATTCAATAAGATTCGCATGACTAAGCCTGGTCTTATATATGTTTTATACCTTGTCGGTGAAGGTCAAGCCGACAAGATGAAACCTATAGATATCCACTTCGCTACAGGTACAGTTAATGGATATTACAATTCACAAGACTCAAAGCTTAAAGATAGGTGGAAAGAATTGCTTGGCAAGGCTAGCTATAAGTACTTCGATGTGCTTGGTAAGTATGCTCACCTAACTTTCGAGACACAAGCATTTAAGGACTATACGCCAGAAGGCATTGAGCTAACCAAGACATACGATAGTATTGTCCACAACGAATGGATTCTACACGGATACTACAAGTACCCTCAGAGAAAGCCATTAAGTAGAATGTATCTACACGTGATGTACCACTCCTTTATGTATGCGACATCTTATCATACAGCCTATGTAAATGGCACCCAAAAGGACATCCTAAATCCAAACAAGATGCGCGACCCCAAGAGCCAAGGTGCTGCATGGGGACCATCTCACGAGCTTGGTCACGTTAACCAAGTAAGCCCAGGTCTTAAATGGAGAGGTATGACAGAAGTAACAGTTAATATTCCATCCCAGTATATAACAACCTACGTCTTCAAACAGCCTTCTCGTCTACAAGAAGAACCACTTCAATATGGGAACAACCGCTATACCAAAGCCTTTACTGAGCTTATTGCCAAGAGGGTTCCTTTCTCTAAGGTTGGTGATGTATTCTGTAATCTTGTTCCATTCTGGCAACTTGAGCTATACTTCGGTAAAACTCTGGGGCTTACTCCTCGCCTATCAGCTGATGGTCATTCAGGTTTCTATCCAGACTTGTATGAGTTCATCAGACAAGAACCAAACCAACCTAATCCAGGTACACAGCAGACAGAGTTCCCTTACTCCGCATCACGCATTGGGAAGAAAAACCTCACTCATTTCTTTGAACAATGGGGCTTCTTCCGCGAAGTAGATGTTGAAATCAATGACTATTCAAAGGAACAGATGACCGTGACTAAGCAACGTGCTGACGCGGTAAAGGATCGTATCAAGAAGCTGAACTTACCAGACATGAAGCATATTGCCCTAGAGTATATCACGGATAATAACTCTCACCTCTATAAGAATCCTGATAAAATTCTGCTAAAGGGACAAAATGCAAGTATTAGTGGCAATACAATCCGAATTAACGGATGGAAGAACACTGTAGCCTTTGAAGTTTATGATGAACAAAATAAGCTATTCTTCATCGCTGATGCTTCTTATCCCGAGTTAGGTAGAGCGGTATTTACTATTAACAAGAAATGGGATAGCAAGTACACTATTAAGGCTGTTTCGGCTGGCAATGCTAGAGAGGTTGTTCCCCACAACTAAACTATTCAAACGCATAGGTTTAGAGATTCACACAATCTCTAGCTTATGATACGAGAGATGATAAGGTGTTAGACTAGTCCTAACACCTTATCTATTTTAAGGCTTTGCATAATGCGGTAATCGCAAGATGTTGAAACAAGTGAACTAAATAAGAACGCACCATGCACTACCTAAAGTCAAAACCTCGGCGAAGTCTGTGCAGACTACACGTGTAGTCTCCAGAAAGGTACGTGTACTTGATGATTTACGTGCGCACACTTAATTAAACAGATACGCGCACTAACAATTTATCTTGTTTTTGTCCTCCCCAAAACATCAAAAAACAATTTCACGAAAAAGAATATTTTCTCTTACTTATACGAGAATATATCTTTAGAAGGACACAAACTAAGGCATAAGCAGAACAGCTAATCGCACGGTAGTAATATAGAACTCCCCCAGCAAGCGATTGCTTGCTGGGGGTGTTACTTTTGATTTACTGAGGGTGCTTACTCAAATATATTCCACATTGATTATCAGCGATTTATATTCATATGACACAAAAATATTTCCTCAATTTGAGTAGTATTGATTAGAAACCATCTTGGATGTTATCATCTTATTTATAACAAAAATTAATACATACTTGGAATTGTAGGATATTTAGTTCTAATATAGGCATTTGCAATAGCAACTCCAATAGGAGTTATAGTAAAATACATAGGCAGTTGATTCCACCATATACGCGCATTTCGGAGATTTTCAAATTTATCCCATTCTTTGATAAGATTTGTTTTTAATGAATCAATATTACGTCCATCCTTGTACGTTATTTCCGAAAGATGTTTAAATGCAAGAAATTGTTCTTGATTTAATGGTATTTGCAATTCTTGTGATCCAATATTTACTGTTGCTGTAATAGTATTTCCTTCCGCAAAAAATTCAGGTGAACACGTACATAAAAGGAAACCTTCTCTAAGAGGATGTTCCTTAAATAGAGGTAAAGTTAGATTCACTGTATTTGTATTCTGTCCGTTTTGCTCATTAGAAACTTCGATTTTTTCTTTAATATCATTTAATCCAACAGTGCCCAACTCTAATAGAATTTCGTTGTATTCCACTGATTTCCACTCAATTCCAATAGGCAAATACTTTGCTAATTCGTTAGGCAAGAATTCTTCCATTTTCTTAAATGATTGTATTCCTGATGAGCTTATTCTAACTGCAGAGAGTACATCTAAATTTTCTATCCACTGTTTACCAACTGGGAATTCAACATCATTAAGAATGCTTTTATATAAATTATCAAGAACCCTTAATCCTTGATGTACATCATGAGTTTCTGGCACATAGGTGTTTATAGCATAGAAAATCGATAGCCCAATTAAACTGGATTCTGGAATTTGGTCTATAATCTCAATTGATTTTACTATACCTAATGTTCTTTCTCTATTACCATTTTGCTCTGCTCTATGAACGATTAATTCAGAAAGCATATCTAAATCTCTTTCTTCTCCGCTTGAAGCAGCTGATATTTGCGCTTTTCTTAAAACAAATTGAAAAGCAGGATCACCAAATATCTTTAAGGTTTCATCATGCTGTTTCATCTTTGGTATTAGTTTGTCCTCTAATGCTATTACACGTTCTTGGGCAATACCTTGGGCTTCTTGAGTCCAATTAGCTTTTGCAATGGCATATTCTTCCTTACAAATATTGCGGGCACGTTCTTCATCAATCCCAATAATATTTGTAGTGGTGGTATTATAATAATTGTTTACAGTACCAGCTTGTACTTGCATAGAATTATCACCAGCATTTTGCTCACTTTTGTTTATCTCCATAGTAATTATTTATAATTCCTGTTTGACTTTGTGTGGCATTATCACCGGCATTTTGTTTTAAATTAGTCTTTTGGTGGATCCCTATTTTGTAGCCAGTAAATCCACCAAGCAAAAATGTAACTATAAGAACTAATATATTAGTGCCGATTCCTTCAAATATCCATTCCATATTTTTCAATATTAATTTTGTTGTAAATATAATTAACTTCATCAAAAAAATAATAGGATTACATTTTATCTTATAAATCAATCACTTTATTCGTAATAATACGAATAGTCAATACCCTTCATGAACATTTCTCAATCATGAATCTTTGTGGTAAGTGCAGGCAGTACCAAAGACCTGATGTGCGTACTATCAGAAATACTCTCACGCATTGCGGTCAGGTATTCATTTTTATCTATCTGACTCCAATCCACACATCTTTTGAGAGAACGCTTCACACGGTCGTTGAAAAAACGAATAGATTTTTTATGCTCCACCATAATAAAGTTACTCATCTGGGGTGTTAATCAATTCCTTTGGATTAACCTGCAAGAGCTCTGCTATCTGAAATAGCAATTCTAGGCTTGGCTGTCGACGATTGCAAACGTAGGAGTTTACGATAGTGAAACTCTTACCAAGTCTTTCAGCAAGCCATGTTTGCTTAATCCCTTTCTCGATAAGCACCTCTTTAATTCTATTAGTTGGACTTCCCATAAACATCATCTGATTATTTACAAATATAGTAAATTTTCTCTCATAGTTCACTTAACAAGAGTCCTCTTAAGGACTGTACATTTCACACTTGAGAGCAAGTGCTAGAAAAGAATATTTTCTCTTACTTATACGAGAATATCTCTTTAGAAGGATACAAACTAGAGACCGTACAACGGTCTCCAAAGGACAAGTTTTTACTTGTTCTTTTGTGGAGCTTTGCAGAATGCGGTAATCACAAGGCAGTAAATGGAAAACACCCCCAGCAAGCGATTGCTTGCTGGGGGTGTTACTTTTGATTTACTGAGCGTGCTTACTTTACTTCTTCGAAGTCGGCATCAGTGATGTCTGCACCACCTTGAGATGCGTTATTAGCATTAGGCTGTGCTCCACTCATGTCTGCTCCTGGCTGAGCACCACCTGCATTAGCATACATTTCACTGCTAGCTGCGTGGAAAGCTGTGTTCAACTCTTCTGTAGCTGCATCGATAGCTTCGATATTCTGCTCCTTGTGTGCAGTACGAAGTTTTTCTAGAGCAGCTTCAATAGGAGCCTTCTTGTCAGCAGAGAGCTTATCGCCTAGTTCCTTGAGTTGCTTTTCAGTCTGGAAAATCATGCTATCAGCCTGATTGAGCTTAGCGATACGTTCGCTTTCACGCTTATCAGCTTCTGCATTAGCTTCAGCTTCTGCCTTCATGCGCTTAATCTCATCATCGCTAAGACCGCTAGAAGCTTCGATGCGGATGTTCTGTTGCTTACCTGTAGCCTTATCCACAGCTGTTACACTAAGGATACCGTTAGCATCAATATCAAATGTTACTTCGATTTGAGGTACTTGGCGTGGAGCTGGAGCGATACCATCTAGGTTAAAGCGACCAATACTCTTATTATCCTTAGCTAGTGAACGTTCACCCTGTAGAACATGGATTTCTACTGAAGGCTGATTATCTACAGCTGTTGTGAATGTTTCACTCTTCTTAGTTGGGATAGTCGTGTTAGCTTCGATGAGCTTAGTCATCACACCACCCATAGTTTCGATACCGAGTGATAGTGGTGTTACGTCTAGAAGAAGGACATCCTTAATATCTCCTGAAAGCACACCACCCTGAGTAGCAGCACCTAGAGCCACAACTTCATCTGGGTTTACACCCTTAGATGGAGTCTTTCCGAAAATCTTCTCTACAATCTCCTGGATAGCAGGGATACGAGTAGAACCACCAACGAGGATTACTTCGTCAATTTCGTTCTTAGATAGACCTGCATCCTTAAGAGCTTGTTCACATGGAGCTACACAAGCCTGGATAAGTCTGTCAGCTAGCTGCTCGAATTTAGCACGAGTAAGCGTACGTACAAGGTGCTTAGGCACACCATTCACTGGGAAGATGTAAGGAAGGTTGATTTCAGTAGAAGTAGAGCTTGACAATTCAATCTTAGCCTTCTCTGCAGCTTCCTTCAGACGTTGCATAGCCATAGGGTCTTGGCGCAAGTCTACACCTTCATCGCTCTTAAACTCATCTGCAAGCCAGTCAATGATTACATGGTCGAAGTCATCACCACCAAGGTGAGTATCACCGTTTGTAGAACGTACTTCAAACACGCCATCACCAAGCTCAAGGATAGAGATATCGAATGTACCACCACCAAGGTCAAAGACAGCAATCTTCATGTCGCGGTCTGACTTGTCTAGACCGTAAGCAAGAGCAGCGGCAGTAGGTTCGTTTACGATACGACGCACATTCAAACCTGCGATTTCACCAGCTTCCTTAGTTGCTTGACGCTGAGCATCGTTGAAGTAAGCAGGCACCGTGATTACAGCATCTGTAACTTCTGCACCTAGATAGTCTTCTGCAGTCTTCTTCATCTTCTGAAGGATGATAGCAGAGATTTCTTGAGGTGTGTATAGACGACCATCAATGTCTACACGTGGAGTATTATTATCACCCTTAACAACTGAATAAGGTACACGTGGTACTTCATTCTTTACTTGGTCAAAAGTTTCACCCATGAAACGCTTGATTGAGTAAATTGTCTTTGTTGGGTTCGTGATAGCTTGACGCTTAGCAGGGTCACCTACCTTACGTTCGCCACCTTCGATAAATGCTACTACAGAAGGAGTAGTGCGCTTACCTTCGCTGTTTGCAATAACGATTGTTTCGTTACCTTCTAGTACAGATACACAAGAGTTTGTTGTACCTAAGTCAATACCAATGATTTTTCCCATTTTCTTTATTCTTTATTTTAATTATTCTCTATATAATACTTATGAGGTTTTCACCTCTAATTTGTCCTACACCTACATCAGTAAGTGCGTTACGCCCATATATAAGACAAAGCCCGTGCCAAAGATAGACACGGGCTCAGCCTCTGACAAGCTATGTGACAATTTGTCCTAGCTTTTAATTCTTCTATATTATATTTATGACAAGAGCTACAAGTAGAGGGCTCTTTAGGGTTCCTCAGAATCTTCTTAGCTCCAAAGCTCTAATATATTCTGCTCAGCCCAATAAAGATGCGTATAACCTGCAATGACATTCTTATAACGCATCATATAAGTACCCACCTTGCGCCCTGTCGCTGCAGTTTGCTCGGCGATAATCTCTTCTTGAGGCTCATTTACTAGTTTAGAATAATGGAACTCATGCCCTCTTAAGGTTAAATGCGCAGTCTTGACATGACGATAACCAAGCGTCAGCTTCATACCCTCCATAGTCGCTTGATTTTTGAGGATACCACACATGTCATGCTCTTTACCCTCTTCATCAATAATCGCAGCACACAGGTACATCATACCTCCACACTCAGCTAGAACCTTCCCCCCTGCCTCAGCATAAGCTTTTATTGCCGAGCGCAAGTCCGTATTACGGCTCAACTGTTCCAAATAAAACTCAGGATAACCACCGGGGAAATAAATAAGGTCTGCGACAGGCAAAGCACCATCTCTTAAAGGGCTAAAAAACTGAACCTCCCCTATTCGTTCCAATGCTCTTATATTCTCAGGATAAACAAAATTGAAGGCTTCATCACTAGCGACTGCAATACGTAATGGTTGAGCAGTTACTTTAGTTTCCTCTTCTCTGTATATAGGCTTCTGAATGGTACACAACTCTAGCAAACGTGCAACATCTACATGAGCATCAATCAAATCAGCCACCTTATCGGGAAAATAATCCAGTTTTTGCAATTCCTCTAGGGATAAACCTAAATGGCGACTAGGCACATCCAAACTAGCAGTCTTAGGAATATAACCCAATGACTCTACGCCAGCATCCGAAGCGGCATCCTTTAGGAACTGATAGTGATTTTCACTCGCTACCCTATTGAAGACAACCCCAACGACATTTATATTGGGCTTGAAGGTTTTAAAGCCATGAATAACGGCTCCTGTAGAATAGGCTGATGAAGCGGCATTAACAAGCAGGACAACGGGTAAACCCAATGTCATAGCCACTTCGGCAGATGAACCTTGCATCTTTTGACTTCCATCATAAAGCCCCATAACGCCTTCCACGACACAAGCTGTAGCCTGACTCGCATAACGAGCATAAGTAGCACGCACATGCTCCTCGCTCATCATAAATAAGTCAAGATTGATACTTGGCTTCCCTGAAGCTAGAGCATGAAACTTAGGGTCAATATAATCAGGACCACATTTGAAGCTAGCCAAATCATATCCTCTGCGAGCCAATGAACGCAAAAGTCCTAGTGTAAAGGTCGTTTTGCCACAACCTGAGTTCGTGCCAGCAACTAATAGTTGAGGAATTATATTCATAATATCTAGGTTTTGGTATAAAAAAGAAGAGTAGCACACTAATCAAGTGAGCTACTCTCCATTTAATATCTGAAAGGATTAGCGACGGATACCAAGCTCCTTAATGATAGCACGGTAACGCTCGATATCGTTGTTGTAAAGATAGTCGAGCATGCGACGACGCTTACCGATAATCATCTTAAGAGCACGCTGTGTGCTGTAATCCTTGTGGTTCTTCTGAAGGTGACCAGTTAGGTGCTGAATACGGAAAGTAAATAGAGCGATTTGGCTCTCTGGGCTACCAGTGTCAGTAGCGTTCTTACCGTACTTTTCAAAAAGTTCTGCCTTCTTAGCTGAATCTAAATACATTTGTTTTTAATATTTAATGTTATACTTAATTGTGAAGCAGTAACCATCTCGTAGATTAGCCCTGCTGTCAAATCGTGCCACAAAGATACAAAAATTTCTTCATCCGAGACAAACACTCCAATATGTGAGCAAGCTGCACATTCCACCCTTAAGTGCAACACAGAAAAAAAATTAGCCAGAGGCAGACTATTACCTCTGGCTAAAAGACTCAGCCTACTTATATTTGAATATATATGAAAGGATACAAGCAACTGAGTCAAGAGCAGAAATATACAATTGCTCAATTACTCAAGCGCGGAGCAAGCCTACGAAAAAATCGCTCATACAATTGAAATTTCCCAAAGTCAAAATAGTAGAATTTTTATTTCAGACCGGATTCTACCATTTGCTTGTCTGGACTAATTTCATGCTTATTCTTTATACAGGATTTAATCCTAATTCAGCCAAGAATCCATTATGTTTTTGGCGGGCGGATTCAATCTTTTTCTCTATTGCAACTAATTGCCTGTGTACTTCTGCCAAATCAATTTTTTCTTCTTCTTTGGAGAGATTTACATAGCGTGAAATGTTCAGATTATAGCCATTATCTTTGATTTCTCGCATATAAACTTTACGGGAATAACGATTTTCTTCCCTACGCAATTGATAAGTTTCTACTATTTTGTTTATATCTTCAGGACGCAATGAGTTCTGGCGTTTCCCTTTCTCATAGTGTTCTTCTGAACTGGCATTGATGAAAAGAATGTCATCCGTACGACGGCATTTCTTCAATATTAAAATACAGACGGGAATACCAGTCGAATAGAATAGATTAGCAGGAAGTCCAATAACTGCATCTATGTTATCATCGCTCAGAAGTTTTTTTCTGATAGTTTCTTCCTTCCCCCCCCTAAAAAGAACACCATGAGGAAGGATTATAGCCATTGTACCATCACCACTCAAATAGTGGAAGCCATGTAATAGAAATGCAAAATCGGCAGCAGATTTTGGAGCAAGGCCGTAACGACTGAAACGAAAATCCTTTGCAGTTTCCTCTTTCGGCTCCCAGCGATAACTGAATGGGGGATTTGCAACAATGGCATCAAACTCCATCTTCTTTGACGGGTTCATATTGTTTAGGATACTCCAATCATTGACAAGTGTATCACCATGATGAATTTCAAACTCCGTATCTTTTACTCCATGCAGCAACATATTCATACGGGCAAGGTTATAGGTTGTGATATTCTTCTCCTGACCATAAATTTTGCCGATTCCATTAGTTCCCATTTCATGCCGTACATTGAGAAGTAATGAACCTGAACCGCAAGTAAAATCTAATACTTTGTTTATTTTTTTCTTTTTGCCTGATTTAGGGTCTTGGCAATCAAGTGTTACAATCTTCGACAGTATTGAGGAAATTCCCTGTGGGGTATAGAACTCACCTGCCTTTTGTCCAGAATTGGCAGCAAATTGTCCGATAAGATACTCATAGGCATCGCCCAAAGTGTCTGTAGTTGTATCTAACTTAGAGATTCCCTCTTTTATCTTATTGATAACCTTTGCCAACAAAGTATTACGCTCCGCATAGTTTTTGCCAAGTTTCTCTGAATTCAGATTGATTTCAGAGAACAGACCCTTAAAGGAGGTTTCAAAAGATTGTTCTTCAATATATTTGAAGCCTTCTTCCAAAATCTTTAGCAACTCATTTGATTGTGTACGAGCATTTTCAGCAATGTTATCCCAAAGGTATTTTGGCTTGATGACATAGTGTATTTTTTTACGCATCTGGGCTTCAAACAAATCAATGTCTTCTGGGTTTGCTGCATACCAAATTTGTAACGGAGATTTTACAACTTCCGTTTCTTTCTTCACTATGTTTTTTATATCTGGATAATCAGTGCCTAATTCTTTTTTAGCAAATTCCACATAATTATCTGAAAGATATTTCAGGAATAGAAACGATAGCATATAATCACGAAAATCATCTGCCATCATTGCACCTCGCAGGCTATTTGCAATATCCCAAAGGGTTTTACCCAGTTCGTTTTTATTTTCTATTGTCATAATCTTATTTTATCAGTTCTCGTCAGTAAAAACATCAGGAAAGTAAAAATCGTATTTCTTGGTGAATGTATCAAATATCTCAACAAACAAGTCTGCACTATCAGGCATCATTCCGACTGGTGAAAAAATTGAGTATCTGCCATGACTCATTATATTTAATGCACGTGCATATAAGTTCTCATTTTTATCATTGTCTTCATCTTCTTCTTTTTTATTTTTGAGGCAAAATGAGAAGTCTGTATAACCAAAGAAGACTGCAGTTTTTTCCAATATACTGCGTAAAATATTAAAATGATAAGTATTGAGTATGTCTGTTTGAATATTCTCTTTATTTCCTTCTCTCTTCTTTTTATATTGCTCTACTCTTTGTTTTAGCTCACAAAGTAATGCTATATGATGGAAGAAAGGTGTATCTTCTGTCTTTTGCAGACGATATTCTTCACTTGATGTCTTATGCAGGAAATAGCTTTTGCTATTTTTCCGCAGTTCGTTGTACATTAAATTATAAAATAAACTGTGATGTGTGGATATAACAACTTTTGCCTTTCCCTTGCATCTTCCAATTACATGAGATAAATCATTTGCAATAGTAATGACATTGTTTTCATCCAATGAAGATATGGGGTCATCAATATAAATATACTTTACCCATTTATATGCTTCTGCTCCATCAATTACCAATTCGCAGATAGCCAAAAATATGCAGAAAACAAATATATTTTCTTCTCCTCGTGATATTTTGATACCCTCCTGTTCTATTGTTTCAGGTTCTCTATTGTTCGGATTATATGGATTGTATTTTGGATTAGGAATGATTCTGCTGAATGATATTGTCCATTTTTCATAATCAATCTTGAAATTTATCTTGGCATATCTTTCTAAATGAGCAAAGATTCTATTTTCAAGTGATAGTTCTTTAAAGCCATTGAAAAAATTAGATAATTCATTTATCTTCAATGTACGATTTTCATCATTTTTCAAGTCATTGTCCCAAGTAAACAAGTCTTCTGTAAAAGCATTGAAATATAAAGTGTCACCACCATTTTCATTTTTACCTCTATTCTTAAATGCCATTGACAAACGAGTCTTGCCAGTACCATTATAGGCATACAGCAAGACATTGTCAGACGAATTAAAATCGTCTCTTAATCTGTCGGCAATCTTGTCTATTGTCTTGAAAGATATTATTTTGTTGTTTTCTTTATCCATATCTATGCTTTTTGTTTAAACTGTTGGAAATAACTGTTGCATCAGACCACGCTTGTGATTCTGAAGCATTACAAGTTTTTGTTTTGTACTATCTATTAAATCATCAACTGAGGCTAAGCATTCAGCAATTTCTTTCTGTTCATCAATATCTGTTGGTAATTCTATGGGAAACTCTTGTAATATTGGCAATCTTAATGACAGAACTGTAGATTGTACAGCCTTCTGCGCGAGTAAACACTCCTTTTGTTGCATAATATAATATACAAATAGAGCATTGCAAGTAAAATCTTTTAGCGCATAAGCTCTTTGATGCAAGTTAAACTTACCATTATAGTATTTTGGAATAAATCGGACTCCCTCTCCAGGGATTATGACAGCTTCCGCATCAAAAATATACTCGTCTGAGGCTTTTGTGATAGCTGAACGGTCAAACAAAGGATATTTTCCATTTTTATGATGGTCTTGTGTATTTGCTTTTCCATTTGTAATATGGCAAATAGTTTTAAGTTTGACAATCTTCCATCCTTTTGATTTATTAAATTTAGGAAAACGAAGTTTGGGCATATCTTTTCCTAAAATAGGAAACAAATGTTGCATCAACCCTTTCTTATGTGCTTGTAATATTTCAATCTTCTCTTGCGTTGCGTTGATATAATCATCAAGGGAAGAAAGGCAATCTGCTATTTTCTTTTGTTCGCTAATGGGAGGATATGGAATCCTAATATCACGAATGGAGTTAAAAGAAATACTATATATTTTAGTGCCAACTGCTTTAATTTCCAATTGGCGCTTTACATAGTGGCTTTGAAATAAATAAGCTTTGAATTTTTCTGTAAAATAGTTCTTTTCCTCTCTTAATAAAATCGTATGTAACCCACTGATAGCTCTATGTCCATTTGTATTTAAAATCTCTATACATTTACCTACTCCTGCATAATCCTCTGAAGCATCTGCCAAAATAATATCTCCATCTTTTAAATAGACATATTGTTTTCTTTGTTCTTCTGATATATGAGGAAGTTGAGAGGTTGTTAAATCTAAGAAAGTATTATATTTGGTATGTATATCACCATAATGAATATAACCAATAGTCCCTTTGTCTTTGAGTTGCATACGAGAATATGAAGCAGTTGGGAATGAACAGAATAGTGCTCCGATACATTCTACATTCCATTTTTTTCCGCCCTGCAACTGGGGAAAGCGGATATTCGGTATATGTTTTGATTCTTTCGCCATACTTTTATTTATTTTCGTCGTAAGCTGACAAGCCAGAGATTTCCTGCCCGGGAGATAGTCGTTTCAGCAATGGGGTAACATCTTCCATTAGTGCCAATTCTTTCTTCGTCCTGTCTCGCCAACCGAGATTGAGCGGAGCAAGCAAGTCGTTCAGTTTCTCGCCATCAAATATTTTACGGTCGATAATCTCGTTTACGAATGCTTCCAATGCGTTGGCACTAATATTATGTTTGTCTGCTATCGTAAGCAACTTTTTGGCATATTTCTCCGTTTTGAATATTTCGTATTCCTCTTTTATCTGCTTGGCAGTTTTTCCGTTTACACCTTCTTTCAAGCTGTCGAGATAAGCAATGATGTCATCACGCTCTTCCAATAAGTTTGAACTTGACTTTATAAGGCTTATGATTTGCTCCTTTGTCATCTTCTGCTTGGAAGTTGTACCACCCGAAAATCTTGCTATCAGTTCCATTATATAGTCATAGTCTATCAAGGCAGAGGCAAAAAGAACAAATTCAAAGTCGACGTTCTCTATTTGGGGATTCTCTCCTTCTTTTGTCCTATCCTGTTGCTTTTTGAGTCGCTTTGCAGTTTCAAGATAGGCACCTCGGAAGCCTCGCAGACTGTCTTCATTGAGCATATTGTCAATGGCGGTACGCTCTTCCTCACTAATATCCGTATATTGGTCAAGCTGTGTTCGATAGCGCTGTACTTCCTTGAAGCAATTTACAAACCCAATACGTGCATCGTCTCCTTGCAAATTATAAACATCTTCGGGCTTGCATTCCAAATCCTGCGAATTCATAAAGTCTTTCAAATGCGTAACTGCTACCTTGTATTTCTGCACGATTGTGGGGGCTGGATCAACAAGCCAAATTGTTCTTGGCTTATCTACATCCACACCAGAGAATCTGGTAATCGCTATGTCCACAGCCTCTTGCTGTCCCCTGAAATCAAGAATATTACCGTATGGCTTGGTATCATTCAAGATACGGTTTGTTCTTGAAAAGGCTTGTATCAGATTATGATACCTCAAATTCTTATCAACATACAAGGTGTTCAGGTATTTAGAATCAAAACCAGTTAAAAGCATATCCACAACAATAGTAATGTCTATTTTATTCTTGTGTGAATAGTCTTTATTGCTATATTGCTGGTCTTTTATTCGCTTCTGCACATCTTGATAGTATGCGTCGAATTCGTTGATGGTAAAATGAGCCCCAAACTGTCGCTCATAGTCCTTTAAGATTTCTTGCAAAGCTAGCTTCTTCTCTTCAGGCTCAACCGTATTGTCTTGTCTTTCTTGTGCCAAATCCTCCTGCATCTGCATAATATCTTTGTTGCCCTCTGCAGGCGGAGTAAAGACACACGCAATGTTTAATGGTTCACAATCTGTTTTTGCTTTTTGAGCCTTTTTGAACAAATGATAATACTCTATTGCATCATTAATGGAGGATGTAGCAAGAATAGCGTTGAAACGTCTGCCATTGGTTGCAGCATCGTGCTTAGACAGGATAGTCTCTATAATGGCTTGTTTCTTTACGGTTCCCTCAGCTGTTATATCCTTTTTTTCATCGGGTTTAAAATAGTCCACATGAAATCGAAGAACATTCTTATCTTCAATGGCATGGGTAATGGTATAGGTATGCAATTCGTTTTCAAATACATCCTTGGTAGTCATATAAGTCCCCTGCTCGTTATTATATTGGATATAGACCGCATTCTCTTCAAAAATCGGTGTTCCTGTAAATCCGAATAGTTGTGCATTGGGGAAAAATTCCTTAATGGCTTTATGGTTTTCTTTGAACTGAGAACGATGACATTCGTCGAAAATAAAAACCAAATGCTTATTCTTCAACGGCAATAGTCTCTCCTTGTAATTCTGCTTGGTATTTGAGTTCAGAGCAATGCCTAATTTCTGAATGGTTGTAACAATCACCTTATCTGCATAATCGTCAGACTCCAATCGTTGTACAAGAGATTCTGTATTTGTATTTTCTTCTACACAATTCTCTTGAAACTTGTTAAACTCCTCACGAGTCTGTCTATCAAGGTCTTTTCTGTCGACAACAAACAGACACTTTACTATTTCTCTGTTTTCCTTTAACAATGTCGATGCTTTGAATGAAGTGAGGGTCTTGCCACTACCTGTTGTATGCCATATATAACCGTTTCCTCTATTTTCTTCAACACTACTCATAATAGCCTTTACAGCATAAATCTGATAAGGACGCATGATGAGTAGTTTCTGTTCGCTGGCAACCAATACCATATATCGGCTAATCATTTCTCCCAATTTGCATTTGGGAAGAAACTCATCCGTAAAAGCGTCAAGGTTTGTAATCTTATGATTGTCCTTATCTGCCCAATAATATACAGGGAGAAACTGCTCATCAGCATTAAAGTTGAAATATTGACTGTTATTATTGGTAAAATAACAAGTATGTGTCTGATTGCTTACTATAAATAATTGCATAAAGCATAGTAACGAATTAGTAAATCCGTTCCCTATGTCATTCTTGTAATCTACAATCTGTTGCATTGCTCGACGTGGACTTACTTCCAAGGTCTTCAGTTCTATCTGAACGAGCGGAAGTCCATTAACCAACAGAATCACATCATATCGCTGGAAGCTGTTCTTGGTGTTTATTCTTAGTTGATTGACAACCTCATATTCGTTTTTGCACCAATCCCTAATATTGACCAAACTATATTGCAACGGTGTACCATCTTCTCGGATGAAAGTATTCACCTCTCTCAACATCTTGGAAGCCACATAAACATCGCTATTGATAATATCTTCAAGTAATCTATTGTATTCTGCATCCGAAAGATGAACTCTGTTGAGTTGTTCAAACTTCTGTCTGAAATTTTGCTCAAGTGCTTCCTTATCATGAATATCCTCACGATAAGTATAATTTAAACCTATAAGTCGTTTTATAAGGTTTTCTTCTATTTGTTTCTCTGTATACATCGAGTGACTTTTTAGTTATTATAATCCATGATTCCAATTGTAGTATTGCAAGCACTCTATACTATCAGATCCTAGTTGTTTTCAGAAAGCAAGCCATGTTTGCCTAATGCCTCTCTTGATAAACACCTCGTTAATTCTATTGGTTGGATTTTCCACAAATACTATGTGATTATCTGCAAATATAGTAAATACTCTTATATAAAGAATATGATAACCAGGACAACAGGGCAAGCCATCAATTTGGACGTCGCTAGGCTGTAAGCATGTAGAGTGTGCGCACATAAAATTGTGCTTGCCTTTCCTAAAGTCAAAACCTCGGCGAAGTCTGTACAGACTACGGCTGAAGTTTGTGCAGACTACACGTGTAGTTTGTACAGACTACAGCTGAAGTCTCCAGAAAGTACTATGTACTTACAAATTTAAGTACGCGCACTCATTGAAATAAGTACACGTAAACACTTCAGTAAGTACACGTACTTACGGAGACGAGTACGACGTACTGACTTTGCTTTTGAACTTGTCGCAGAGGAGTCCTTTAGAGCTATAAAGAAGTATCGTGCCTACGGCACTCATAATGCGCCTTAATTTTGATACGCTTTCCCTTGCTCACAAGACTAGGCAAGCATACACTTTTCGATCAAAATAATTACCTTTGTAAAATCACCTATGTAAGGTGATTATAAAAACCTATGTTAGGTAATAATTTTTCAGTCTAACAATTATGATGAATTTAGATATTAAGAGCAAAGTTTCTAAGCAAGGCAATCGGGCCGGACAGACCCTCTATTATGCCTACCCGAGCAAGCGGGAGAAATTATCTCTCGAACAAGTTCTTGAGCGTACAGAATCTACTTGCTCCCTCTCTCGTGTAGATATAGAAACAGCTCTAAAAGCTTTTGCCGAGGTTGTATGCACGAGTTTAGAAGAAGGTATTGGGGTGGATTTGGGAGAGATGGGCACGCTCATGCCCTTTGCCCAAGGCAAACTTATGAATAGCCCCGAAGAGGTTACCCAAGAGACACTCCAACCAGCAAAAGTTATCATACATCCCAAAAAGAATATACGGACAGCTCTTTCTCGCATTAAGTATCACATTAACAAAACACAAGAATAGTCTACATTCTATGAATATCAAAAAGTATTTATCCCTACCTCTGAGTAGCCTTTGTCTGACTTGCTGCCTGATTACTCCAGCACAAGTGAAGGCTCAGAGAGTCTTAAGTTTGGATTCATGCAGGACACTCGCTAAAGAATACAGCCGTAGCCTGCAACAAAAAAATCAAGATATCTTAGCGGCTGAAGCCCAGCGCAAGGATGTATTTACAAAATTCTTTCCTCAAGTAGCTGCAAGAGGTCTGTATCTACACATGGAGAAAGAATTTAAGTTCATTGATTGGTCGCAACCATTAGGCGCATTCAATTTCATTATCCCCAACAAATTAAGGGATTTAGGTACAGTGGACCTGCGCAATGTGTGGGTTGGGAATGTTACCGCTATACAACCTCTATATATGGGAGGAAAGATTGTATCGGGCTACAAGATGGCTGGCATGGCTGAGCGATTACAGCACGAGTTGAAACAAACAGCGGTCACCGAAGTAGAGAGCAAAGTCGACGAAACCTATTGGCAGGTCGTATCCTTAGCAAGCAAAGAGAAACTCATCAAGCAACTGCTTACCCTACTTAAGCAAACCAATAAGGATGTCGATGCTGCCATTGCTGCTGGCATGGCGACAAAAGCAGATGGACTTACGATACGCACCAAGCTCAGTGAAGCGGAGGTTAAGCTGAGCCAAGTAGAGAACGGACTCTAACTTAGCAAGATGCTTTTAGCTGATTTATGTGGTCTAGGCGAAAGCAATACATTCACGCTAGAAGACGAAGGTAGTATGGACATTCCTCTACTTAATACTTCAAACAAGCAAGATGAGAAAAGCCTAGCAGAAGCCGTAGAGCGTCGCAGTGAAATACGTTCGCTACGTTTGGTAGACAGCATTTACGCTAAACGCGTCAGTATGGAGACGGCTAGTCTATCCCCCAAGTTATATGGATTTGCAAGCTACTCTATGACTAACCCTAATAGTTTCAATGGTGCCAAGAAAACGTTTGGCGGACAGTATTATCTAGGGCTTATGATGGAAGTGCCTATATCAGACCTCTTCTCTGGGACATATAAGCGTAGACAGGCACAAGCCGAGCATAGAGCCAAGCAGATAGAGCTTAGCGATGCACGCAGTAAGATTACCTTACAGATGAAGCAGGCTATCCGCACGACAGAAGATGCCCACAAAGCTTATGCCTCTGCCCTTAAGGCTGTGGAGATGGCTAAAGAGAATATGCGCTATGCCGAGATTGGCTACAAAGAGGGCGTTATCCCATTGCTCAACTACACCATGGCACAGACAGCATGGATGAGTGCACAAGACAATCTAATAGATACCCAAATCAAGGTTAGACTTAGCGAAAGCAAACTCAAGAATATTTTAGCACTATAAGGCAATTATCATATTATGAATACTGAAAACAATAATACTGCACAAGCAACAAACAGCACTAAAAGTATCATTCTAGGCATAGGGATTATAGCCATCCTTATGGTCCTTATCGCTAGTGCTGGATTTATCTTCTTTGGAGAAAAAGAAGACATCATCACAGGACAAGTAGAAGTAGATGAGATACGTATAGCAGGGAAAGTGCCCGGACGTATAGCCGAATTCCTTGTAGAAGAAGGGCAAAGCGTCAAGGAGGGTGACACCTTAGTACGCATCTATTCACCCGAAGTACTTGCCAAGCTAGAGCAAGCCGAAGCCGCTAAGGCTGCTGCCGAAGCTCAAAATCAAAAGGCCATCGCAGGAGCAAGAAAAGAGCAGAAAGAAGGTGCTTACGAACTATGGCAAAAAGCCAAAGCAGGCCTAGAGGTCGCTGAGAAGAGTTTTGCTCGTGTAGAGAGACTATTCAAAGAAGGGGTCGTACCAGCACAAAAATATGATGAGGTTCTAGCCCAATTAAAAGCTATGCAAGCTACCGAACGTGCAGCACGTAGTCAGTACGATATGGCTATCAACGGAGCTCAGCGTGAGGATAAGATGGCGGCACAAGCCTTGGTTGCTCGTGCTTCAGGCGCAATATCTGAGGTAGATGCCTATATGAAGGAGTCTGCTCTACTCGCTCCCTCGGTTGGCACGGTGTCAGAGATATTCCCTCACAAAGGTGAGCTTGTCGGTACTGGCGCACCTATTATGAACATTGCCGACTACACGGCTACTCGCGTCCTATGCGCAGTGAGAGAGGATAAGCTAGCAAAGATTAAACATGGCTCTAAGCTCAAAGCGACTGTCCCTGCTCTCGGAGATAAGGCTATTGAACTATCTGTAGTTAAGATGAAAGACATGGGAAGCTACGCTACATGGAAGGCAACTAAGCCTCGTGATGAGCACGACCTACATACCTTCGAACTTACCCTAAAGCCCACTACTAGCATCGAAGGCTTACTCCCTGGTATGACTGTAGTCCTAGATAAAGGTCAATTATAACGATGACTAACTCAAAGAAAGGTCTACTAGCAACCCTTAGGAGAGAGCTTGCCTATATAGCAAGACGACCTATTTACCTATTCGCCTCAATAGGCGCTCCCTTGCTGGTTGCCACCCTCTTACTCTATATGATGGGGAGTGGCCTGCCTAGCAATATGCCCGTTGCCGTAGTAGACGAAGACCATACCTCCACGTCACGCGCACTTGTTCGTAGCCTTGATGCCTTTCAAAGCTCGGAGGTAGTGCTTCAAGCCGAATCTATGCCTGAAGCTCTTGCGGCTATGCGTTCGGGAGAAGTCTATGGCATTCTGCACATACCTAAAGGCTTGCAGGCTCATGCTGGTTCATCTCGCCAACCCAAATTGCACTATTACACCAATAGTGCTTACCTCATGGCTGGTAGTTTTGTCTTCAAAGATATGAAGATGTTATCAGAGCTTGCATCCGCTAAGGTGGGGTTACAAGTAGGACAAGCAAAAGGCGTAAGTATGGAGCGTATTATGGGTTCGGTACAGCCTATTAGCGTCAAATCTACAGTTATGAGTAACCCATGGCTGAACTATTCAGCCTATCTGCTCACGGTCATACTCCCCGGTATTATACAGCTAATGGTCTTCCTACTTACATCGTATAGCATAGGCGTAGAGATTAAAAGGAATACAGCGCATACCTGGCTAGAAACGGCTAATGGCTCAATAGCTACGGCTCTTATCGGCAAACTATTGCCACAGACGCTTCTATTCTTAGTCAGCGGACTGAGCGTGCAGGCTCTGTTATACGGCTGGATGGGTTACCCACTACAATCAGGTTGGGGACCTATGGGGCTAGCCATCTTATTACTCGTACTTGCAGGGCAAGCTATGGGCATAATATTTATTGCCCTTATTCCTATTGTGCGTATGGCGATGAGTGTGGGTAGTCTTATCGGTATGCTTTCATTCTCTATCTCAGGCATGAGCCTTCCCGTCAGCTCCATGCTCCCTAGCGTACAAGCCTTGGCGTATATCTTCCCACTACGCTACTATTATCAGATTGGGATTAACCAAGCCTTACTGGGAGCTCCATGGAGCGAGTCTGTGGGCTATTATTTAGGATTACTCTGCTTCGCTTTGCCTGCTATCGTGTTATTACCAAGGCTAAAGCGACACCTTTTAACTATTGATTATATCGCCTAATATGAGCTTACTAACATCTATTAAGCTAAGGTTATCAGACTTATACTCCATTTGTATCAATGAATTTCGGAGTATCTTCTCTGATAGTGGTGCTATACTATTCTTTCTTGTAGTCCCCTTCGTCTACCCATTTCTGTATTCAGCACTCTATGGCAATGAAGGCATACGAGAAGCTCCTTTAGTGGTGGTAGACTATAATCAGTCTAGCTTATCTCGTGAATTTATCAGACGAGTAGATGCTTCTCCCGATGTGCGTATCATTGCTCAGCCTAGCAACGAATCTGAAGCTTATCAAGCCATTGCCCAAGAGCAAGCTTATGGGATTTTAATCATTCCCAAAGACTTTAATAAAAATCTTGCGCAAGGAGTACAAGCAACAATAGACTTGCATACGACTTTTGCAGCGACACTCTACTATAAAGCCTACTCACTCGCAACGACAGAGGTTGCTCTCTCTATGGGTAGAGAGATTGAGCGAGCACGTAATTATGGGGCAAGTGCCGAAGCCTCTCGTATATCTGTGCGCCCTATTGATAGCGAATGGATAGCTCCTTACAATCCTCAAAGTGGATTTCAGGGCTTCCTCCTACCGGGTGTATTAGTTCTGATTATACAGCAAACACTGCTATTAGGTATATCTATGGTTGCAGGTACTCAGCGCGAAAAAGGCAGCTTAGTTGCACCCCGCTTACGAATAGGAGGACATCAAGCAAGTATCATGCGTATGCTCTTGGGCAAGTCCCTGTGCTACTTCATCACATATACTGCGAGTAGCCTTTTTGTTCTGGTCATAGCTCCTAGGATATTCGGTCTACCACAGTTAACGAATATCACCAGTTACTTTGCTCTATTAGTACCGATGTTGCTTGCGATGATATTCTTTGCTTTTTTCTGGAGCCTGATTACAAGGCACAGAGAGCAATCAATGATTTTATGGGTCTTCACCTCTGTGCCGTTCCTATTCTTATCTGGCTTGTCATGGCCATGGTCGGCAATACCGGCACCTCTGAAAGCCCTTGCCTATCTTTTACCCTCAACTCCAGGGATACAAGCTTTCATCTCCATCAACAGCATGGGAGCTCAGATACACGAGGTGCTTCCGCAGTATACAGCCCTTTGGATACAAGCACTCGTTTACTTCCTCTTGGCATCTCTGACTTATGCCTATATGCTTAGGCGTCAAGAGAAGCGATAATAAAAGAACAAGAGGCGAAGCAAAATCTAATTTTGCTTCGCCTCTTGTTTGAATTTCTCATAATACCTGAAATAAGACCAAGAAACAGCCTCTATTTTAAGGTAGACCCTATGAGTTTGTGGAGGAGGATTGGTAGGCCATACTTATCTAGTTCACTCATAGGAACACACTGATAACGGTCGCCATGATAGGACGAAGCCTTAACCCGATAAAGCTTCGCATGCAACAAGCGATGAGTCAAACGATGCTGTTTCTCTTGAGGAACAACAGATGCAAATGTTACGTCTGCAAGTGACGACATCAATTCTTGATACTCATCGCACTTGCTTAGCTCCTCCCAAGAAGTATCTGCCTGCGTTTCAAGCACAGGAAACTGATACAGACCTTGCCATATATCGCCCGCAGGACGACGCTCCAAGAGTATTGTCCCATCGGGCAACTCAACCAAAAAGAAAGATAGGTAACGATTGGTGACCTTTATCTTACCTTGCTTGACTGGATACTGAAGCATCGAGCCCTCGGCATAACTCTGACAATAAACCGACACTGGACAAAACAGGCAATCAGGTTTGCGAGGTGTACAAACCAATGCGCCAAGCTCAATCATCGCTTGATTATGCAAGCCGGGGGCTTCCTGACTGAGTAACTCTGTCGCTAAAGCCCGAAAATGCTTCTGCCCTTGTGGGGTATCTATCGGCGTAGCATCAGCACACAAACGGCTTAGTACACGATAGACATTACCATCAACAGCTGCATAAGGCTTATTGAAAGCAAACGAAAGGATAGCGGCCTGCGTATAAGGACCAACACCGGGCAGACGTTTGATATCTTCTAAGGTACTTGGGAAGACACCTCCAAACTCAGACATCACCATCTGAGCCGCTTTAAGCAAATTGCGCCCTCGTGAATAATAACCTAAGCCCTGCCATGCTCGAAGCACCTCATCTTCACTTGCCGATGCTAAGTCCGCAATCGTAGGGAATAGGTCCAAAAACTTATGGTAGTAGCTCATGCCCTGCACGACCTGCGTTTGCTGCAGAATAACCTCACTCAGCCAAATAGCATAAGGATTATTGGTTTCTCGCCAAGGCAAAGCACGAGCATGCTCGCCAAACCATTGGGCAAGACGAGCATGCAAAGCTACACTTGTAGCCGAATCAAAATATATTAACTCTTCTGAGTTAGTCATTATGAGCTTTTAGAATCTCATCGACCTTAGACCTCCAGTCCTCTCCGTTCTTCGGACAATAAGTTAGGAAGCCCAGTTCAGCAGCCATATTTACATTATTCTGACCATCGTCAAGGAAGAGCGTTTCACTAGGAACCATACCCGTCTTCTCTACCATCAGGTCAAAAATGCCTCTATTAGGCTTAACCATACCCATCTCACAGCTAGCGAACTTATAATCGCAATAACTACTTAGCTTACGACCATTAGGTAAAAATCTATCACTCTCGCCATACTCCATCACATAAGGATTGGTATTACTCAAGATGTAAATATTATACTTATCACGAAGCGTATCGATGTAATCAAACTTATAGTCGCACACCTCAAGCAAGAAGCCCATATAAGCATGGCTAAGCTCTTCATGCGTCAGCTGCTTACCGGCCAACTCGCTTAAAGCATCTCTAAACTCGTCTTTTGTCATGCGACCATCTTCAACCATCAGAAAGTAACCACTCTGCAAATAAGGGTCAAGCATCTCCTCTACACGAGGTACACCAAGAGCCTTAAAACGTCTTAAGGCTTCATCTTTATCAAGGTGAATAAGGACACCACCTAAGTCAAATACTATATTCTTTATCATTGTTATTTATTTTAATTACTGATGGTTAGCTTACGCTCAACCTCATGATAGAAAGCTTTATACTTCCTTAACGGACTTCGTCCACTACCTGAGAGTACAGCCCCACTACCGCTTAAGACGTCATACTTGGTTTGACACTTAGGGCAACGTACATTCAGAGGGTCATGCCCCAAAATCCGAATGATAGGGCTATTTTCGACAGGACAAGATAAGTCGTATGCATAAAACTGATTAGGCAAAAGACCATGCACAATCAGCACCCCTGCATAACCAATAGCCGAAGTCTCTGTAGGAGGCTCAACAATAGTTACCACTCCCGTAGGCTCCAACAATGCACGATAGGACTGAGCCTGAAGAGGCAAATTAAGCCATACAGACCTTAGTGGGGTATTCTGTTCATGACCTTCCTTATCACAAGCTAGGATACCGACTAAAGCTGCAAGCGACAGAGCAAGTCCTCGAAAATAGCGCATTCAGAACACTACTTTACTGGCAAAATCTCTATCCAGTAGCCGTCTGGGTCTGTGATGAAGTACAGTCCCATATCGTGATTTTCGTAGGCGATACAGCCCATCTCTCTGTGATACTCACGTGTAGCAGCATAATCACCTGGCACACGCACACAAAGATGATACTCACACTCTCCTAGATTATAAGCCTCTGTACGGTCTCTTAACCATGTTAGCTCTAGAGTAAAATGCCCCTCTGTATCGCCTAAGTAAACCAATATAAACGATTCGTCACTAGCCACCTTACGACGTACTTCTTTAAGACCTAGAGCCTTCTCATAGAAGGCTAGGCTCTTCTCTAAGTCAAGAACATTAAAGTTAAAGTGGTCAAATCTTGCTTTTATTTCCATGTTAATTTTATTTGATAAAAAGGTTATAGCGAAAAAGAGGAGGTGCTTCTATTCAATCTGAATAAACACCTCCTCTAGTGAGATTTTGGGATGCAAATCTGCATCAAATTGCGTTTAGCTCTATTATTTTCCTGCAGGTGCAGTCGCTGGTGTAGTAGGAGCAGCAGGCGTCGTTGCTGGAGCTGTTGGAGCTTGTGTACCTCCTAGTGCTGGCATCTTCGCAGAAGAAGCAGCCTTTTGCTCAATAGCCTTATTTAGTTCAGAGCTTTCACTGTGACCTGCACCAAGGAAGCCTGTATAAGCGATGCTAAGTACCATGATTGTACCCATCAAATACCAAGTAGCCTTCTCGATACCATCAGTAGCCTTACGCACACCCATGATATTATTGGCTGAGCTAAAGCCCGAAGCAAGACCTCCACCTTTAGACTTCTGTACAATCACGACAAGCACAAGAGCTATTGACGCAAGTACAAGGAGAATGGAAATTAACGTTGTCATTATACTATTTCTTTTCTATATTACTATTTACTAATCGCTCTAAGTAGCGTATTTGCTCTGCAAAGTAACGATTTTTTTGAGGATATTGCAAATAAAGTGAGTTAATTATACTCAACGCGCGCTCATATTTGCCCTGCTGAATATATATTTTAGCAAGTGTTTCCGTGAATAATTCGGAGTCTTTGGCGACAGCATCTTCACCCACGATTTGCGTTTCCTCAGACGATGAATTCAGTTCTGATGTTAGCTCTACCAAACTATCAGTCTTATCCTCTTCGGCAAAATACTCTTTCCCTTCAGGTCTATCAAAATGTAACTCCGTAGGCAAATCTTCGCCTGCAGAACGGGCATCCATCAAGAAAGAGTCAATCAAATCAAAATCATCTTGCCCCCCCTTAGCCTCTTGAGTGAGGTTTTCATCTTGACTACTGCTCTTAGAGAGAAGCTGAAACAGCTGTTCGCGATGAGGCAAATAAGCGACATAACGCTTGAGCTCTGCACTATAACGGACATCCTCTGTCTTGGCTAAGCCGTATAGATATAAGAATATGAAGCTAGCGCAGTACGGATAAGAGTCTATCAAGCTCTCTAATGCAGGGAGATGAGTAGCCTCTATGAGTTGAGGCTCTCGAAGTAGTTGATATAAATCTTGTTTATTCATCTATCAAGAGTACAAAGCCTATTCGGTCAAGACCTTTACCAGTTCTCTACCGTTGCATTAAATATCTGCTTAGTTAGGTCTTCAGTAATCTCTGCGAGCAACTGGTCTTGAACGGCATTAAACTGCTGGTCCCTGCGGAAATCTCTATAAGCCGTAAAACTACGATCAAAGCTCTCTTTCGGATTAACTCTATTGGTGTACTTTACCTGCATCGTTACGGTAAACTTAGTACGGTCGGCAAAGTTATCCTGCCCGACAGAAGCCGTTGATAAATCATAGCCCGTAATCGTACACTCAAGTTCCAAATCCGCCTCTCCTCTTCTCTGTGCTAGACGAGTACGGCTTGTGTACATATCCTTAAGAGCTTCTGTAAAACTTGCCGCAAAACGAGGATAAACAATAGCGGCTCTATTGGTTACATCTGAGATGGCAATACTCTTAATCTGCGTATAATCTATCGTCCCGCCATTGAAGCGATAGCTGATGCTACACCCTGTAAAGGTTAGCAAAGCTACGACAACGAGCAAGAGAGATTTATTATATATCCAAGTCATATTCTTTTATCTTACGGTAGAGCGTTCTTTCGCTTATCTTAAGTTCTTCTGCCGCAGGCTTACGCTTACCTCCATAACGTTGTAGAGCCTGTACAATCATTTGTCGCTCCACCTCTTCAAGGCTACGAGCAGCTGTCGTAGGTTCAACTTCCATGACTTCCACATCTTCGGCATGATAGCTACGTTCAGAGGCTTGAGGCAGGGTAATAGCCGAGTTATGAGTTAAGGCTGTATGATTGCTTCCAAGTAAATTATCATGCTTATCGGCAGTCACGATACCAGCTGTAGACATAGGCGATGCGGTATGATGTCCCTTCATCATCGAGCCTACAAGTCCTCTAAGTTCGGTAATTTCATTACGCATCTCCATAAGCATATTGACAAAAAACTCTTGGCTTCCCTGAGAGTTTGTACCCGAAGCAGAGAAAGAGTCATTTGTATCTTGCACTTGACTCCTTAGCGCAGGACGATAGTCTGCATTAAGTGCTTGAGGCAAGTACTCTCTCAGGGTATCAGCCGTAACCATACGCTGCTCCTCTAGCACGCTAATGCGGTCTGCTAGATTGCGAAGCTCACGTATATTACCAGGCCAATAATAGTGTTCGAGTAGGCGCACAGCTTCTGGCTCAAGCCTTAGGGTAGGCATGTGATACTTTTCCGCAGCTTGAGAAGCAAAATATCTGAATAATAAGCCTATATCCTCCGAACGTCTGCGTAAGGGTGGCAGTTCGATAGGCACGGTATTAAGGCGGAAAAGCAAGTCCTCTCTGAAACGACCTCTATCCACAGCCTCCTGCATATTGACATTCGTTGCGGCTACAATGCGCACATCAGTCTTTACCGGTGTGCTTGCTCCCACTGGGATAAACTCTCCAGTCTCAAGGACACGCAGTAGGCGTGCTTGTGTAGCTAAAGGCAACTCCCCCACTTCATCGAGGAAAATCGTGCCGCCATTAGCTTCTTGGAAATAACCCTTGCGGTCATTCAATGCACCTGTAAACGAGCCTTTGACATGACCAAATAGCTCGGAGTCTATTGTACCCTCAGGGATAGCACCACAGTTTACAGCGATATAAGGACCATGCTTACGTATGCTATTTTGGTGTATTATCTTAGGAAAGCTCTCCTTACCGACACCACTCTCACCGACTATCAGTACAGACATATCTGTCGGAGCCACTTGTAGGGCGACTTTTATAGCGTGCGTCAGTAATGGGCTATTGCCTATTATGCCAAATCTTTGCTTTACGGCTTGTATATCAACACTCATACTGCTCTATAAACAAGTCTATTTGTCGTCTTGTTTCATCAAGCCCCTTGTACACACCCTCTGTAACAGGGGTCAAGGGTAAACGCAAAACGTTGTGCTTTATTATATTCTGTAAATAGAGTAAGGCCTTGATACCACTGGGATTACCATTCTCAAAGAGCAAGCGATAAGCATCTCTTAGTTGATCATGAATAACGCCTGCATCATTATGACGCCCCTGCATACTTAGGTGTATTAGCTTCGTGAAGAGCCTAGGATAAGCATTACCTATAACCGAGATAACTCCACAAGCACCATTGCGGATAAAGTCTATCGATAGATTATCATCGCCAGAAAGGATACTAAAGTCGGCTCTATCTACGAGCTTATGAATGGCCTCCACTTGTGCGACGTAGCCTGATGCTTCTTTGATGCCAATGATATTGGGTATTTCAGCCAATTTAGCCACCACTGTGGGAGTTACATTAACGACGACACGACCAGGCACATTATAAATAACTATTGGCAACTTACTGCACTTAGCCAAATGCTTGAAATGCTCATAAATACCTTCTTGGCTAGGCTTATTGTAATAAGGAGCGACAGAAAGCACGCCCGAAAGCCCCGTTGTATCTAACTCGGCTAAACGCTCACCCACTTCCATAGTATTGTTGCCTCCTAACCCTATCATAATAGGTATACGTCCGCCTACTGTCTGAACGACAAAAGATGTTACAGCATTACGTTCATCACGAGAGAGACAAGGGGACTCCCCCGTAGTCCCATGTACTACGACGAAATCAGCACCACCTGAAATAATATGCTCTAGTAAAGTATGTAAACTCACGTAGTCTACAGACCCATCTGCTTGAAATGGCGTAATCAAAGCAACGCCCATACCCTCAAAAAGGCGAATTGGTTGTGTCATATTAACATTCGTATAAGCTGAGACAAAAGCATCTTCTCATTCAATAGTTACAAAGATACAGAATATGCTACATTCTGAAACTATTGCGAAAGGCTCATACAGGCAAGCGCATCAAAATCTAGAATCCCTAAACTTCGGTATATGAGTGCCTCAGGCACGACAGTTCTACAACAACAGCCTAATCAAAAATGAATACGTCGTACTCGTTTCAGTAAGTGCGTGTACTTACTGAAGTGTTTACGTGTACTTATTTTTGTGAGTACCTCGTACTTAAATTTGTATGTACGTAGTACTTTCTGGAGACTTCAGATGTAGTCTGTACAAACTTCGCCGAGGTTTTAAGTTTAGGAAACGCAGGCTTTGTTTTTAGTGCCGTGAGTTTTATTTTTTCCACTCTGAATTGGAAAATGCTATAGAGGGTGGGTGAAATATTATAATGAGAGAAGGTTTCATGAATCGTTAGATAATCTTACACCCAAGGACGTATATTTAGGGCAAGGGGAGAAAATAAAAAGATAAGAGAAATAATAAAGCAAAATTCAATCAACAAAAGAATTTTTGATAATAAAACAATGAAATATAAGAGTAAATAACTACATTTGCAGTTATGCACTTTTGTTTGACAAATTAAAGACAAAGAGGAGCTTGACGTAATCAGGTAAGAGTTCAACGAAAAATGGTTCAAGGGCTTCTTTTCCAAGCATGGTGAGCTTTGCAAGGCACATGATTATATTTTTGTGTAGTGCTCCTGGCTTTTATAAATCATATAAAAAATGACACATTTTAATTTCACATTCTATTTAAGCACATTAGTTGCTATAAATAGAATTTTTTGCGTTAATACTAAGAGTAAAAACAGAGCATTGGCACTCTTGCTATGTATGATATGTCCCTGCATAGCGGTAGCACAGCATATCACGGGCAAAGTAACAGACGAAAGCCAGCAGCCTATGGAGTTTGTAAATGTGGTGCTGTTGAATCGTGGAGACTCTGCGTTCATCGCCGGAACAGTAACCAATACCGACGGTGGCTTCGTCCTGGAGAATACCGATGCTAAGGCAAGATGGGTGAAGCTCACATCCGTGGGGTACGTCACAAAGGTAATAGAGATCCCTAAGGGCGGTAACCTCGGCCTGATTGCGATGACACCCGACAATTTTATGCTTGGGGAAGTGGTGGTGAAGTCTAACCGCCCTGTAATAGCCATTAAGGGCAACGCTCTTGTTACCATGGTAGACAACAGCGTGTTGGCACACGCAGGCACAGCTAACGATGTGCTTACGCAAGTATCTATGGTATCGGGGCGCGACGGCAACTTCGAAGTGTTTGGCAAAGGCACGCCCCTCATCTATGTAAATGGGCGAAAGTTGCAAGACATGACAGAATTGGGCGATATCAAGTCGAGTGACATCAAGAGCGTGGAGGTGATAACCAACCCCGGTGTCAAGTACGACGCAACAGCCAAATCGGTTATCCGCATACGGATGAAACGCCCCACTGGCGATGGTTGGAGCGGCTCGCTACGCACGCAAAATGGTTTTCAGCATTATTTTGCAACTCGCAATCTAGCTGGGGTAAAATATCGCACGAGAGAGCTTGAGATATTCGGCAACTTAGGTTACCTGAATGGTCGGTTCCAAAATTACACGTCCAATGAGATGTTAACCTTGAGCAATAGACTTATCAATCAACAGATAGTTTCAAGGGGACGGATGCACAATAGCGAGATGTACAGCAAGGTCGGCTTCTCCTATCTGTTCGGCAAAGACCAATCCATAGGCGGACGCTACTCCAATGGATTCTCAATGGTGAAGGAGGATGCAAGCTACAACAGCACCATAAACATAGACGGAAATTTGGAAGACGAGGTGGCAGCATTGTCTACGCAGAAACGAAGGAGCTATCCTAAGCACTACACCAACCTGTATTACAATGGAATGATAGGCAAATTAGGCATCGATCTCAACGTAGACTATATGTGGAATAAGAACCGCACCGAGATGCTGAACAATGAGAATGGCACTACCTCTGGTCGAACCGTGGTAAACTCTGTCAGCACCAACCACGGACAGATGTTTGCCCAGAAACTCACATTGAGCTATCCTATGTGGAAAGGCGAGATACAGGCGGGCGAAGAATACACGTCGTCACGCTTCAGAAATGCTTACAGCACGGATGCCATACTTCTGACGGATGCCATATCACAGGTTGACGAGAAGAACATCTCAGGATTTATGCAGTTGACGCAGACGTTTGGCAAGGTGGAGTTGGCGGCCGGTTTGCGCTATGAGCACATCGACTTCGGCTACATAGCCGACGGACAGAGGCAGTCCGACCAAGACAAGACCTACAATAATCTCTTCCCGTCACTGTCGGTCTCCACCATAATAAAGAATGCTCAGCTTTCATTGAGCTACACCAACAAGACCAAACGCCCCAACTACGAAGACATAGATGGTTCGATAGACTACATCAACCGCTTCACTTTGGAAAGTGGGAATAAATACCTGAAGCCCGAACATATACACTCTATCGACTTGGTGGGTGCTTGGAAGCAGTATTTCATTCAGGCATCGTTTACTCATCGTAAAAACCCCATACTCATTACCACGGTGCCCTATGATGCCACGGGCGAGGTGAAACTGATAACCAAGGACAACCTGTCGGGCATCAATAAGCTGGAGATATTTGTGGGTAGTCAGCAGAAGTGGGGCATCTGGGAACCCAAGTTCAATATCGGACTGCAAAAGCAATGGTTTACGGTAGACTACGCCTATAGTCGTCAGAACCTCAACAAGCCCATTGCCCTTGTACAATGGCTCAATGCCGTACACCTACCGGGTGACGTGTGGATGAACATCGATATGCAGTGGATGAGCCGTGGCAATGAAGACAATATGCTGACTAAATCGACCTCGTATATCAACGCCAAGCTTTATAAGGCTTTCTGCAACAATCAGCTGAGCGTGTCTTTGGAAGTAAACGACATTCTCAACAAGAGCGGACGCAAGCTGACGGTCTACAACAAGGACGTAACGCTTTATCAGATAAACAAGGCCGAAAACCGTACCGTGTGGATGACACTGCAATACAACTTCAATACGACACGCGACCGTTACCGTGGTAGCGGTGCCGGACAGTCGGAAAGAGAACGATTCTAAAAACAGAGGAATCCGAAAATCTTGAAAAGAGTAGGAGTAACATTAAAACTATTTTCATTATGGAAGAGAACAGTTTAATCAGGCTTTCCGAGTCTTTGGATTTGAAGTGCCCCCAAAAAAAAAATCGGACATTACATCAGATGTTCATTCTTCATCTCTTTATAGTATTGAGCTCGGTATTGTGCCGGACTCATTCCTTTTAGAGACTATTGCGTAATCGGCTTCTATCTGATCAGTCATCATAGACGAGCTAGCAACAATTTACTTTCGAAGACTAGGAAAGTTTATCAGTCTATACCCACAACCGCAGGCTTCCCAAACGACGATGGCTCCGACAATTTCAAAGAAACTATCGAAGCCAACTATAAATCTAACAAACAAGAGATACTTGCTCTTGTCGCTTCAGAAACAAAGCGAATTATGGAGACTCCCGAATCAAGGGGATTGGTGACAAAAAAATAATAACACCTTGATCCTTTATTTTAAAGGATCTTCTGACACCTCATCTTAGAGTTATCGAAACTATTGTATCTTCCTTTAGATTAAAGGAACAACTTTTAAAACTAGGGGGACCCATAACCCCTTCTGCGTCATTGCTAAAGCCATACTTTTCGATAGGAATACCAAAGGTTCCAGTATCCAAGACTCCATTATTATTGGCATCTTGAAACAGTGAAATTGCATAGACTCCTGCAGGCAAACTTAGGGATACGGGGGCTTTAGACACACTATCTACTGGGACGGACATCACTTTGAATGCATTCTTGAGAAAAGAGTCCGCTGTATTGTAAACAGCTATCATAATTCGTCCCTCATTTGATTCAATATTATTTAATCGAATTCTTAGGGTCACATGGGATATACTTTGTCCCTTTTGGGCGAAAATATCGTCCATACTCCCCATACACATCATACAGCAAATTGCTAGCAAAAGAATAATTTTTTTTGTTACATTCATAATCTTATTGGGCTTATATTACGTTTGTTGTTATATCCTAATGTGATAAAACACCCCAGGTATATGAAACGCCTTGAGGGATTTGTGATATATCGAAATCTCGAAGCATCTTCATCTGAGAATTCAACCCCCCAATAGTTCTGTTTATCCAAAGCATTGATAAGAGAAAAATATATCACAACTTTGGGAGTTGGGAGATATGAACATGATAAATCTAGACGAGTTCTCTCAGGTATAGAGAGTCCTCTAATATCACCTATCCCTGAATCCCAATAATAGCTAGTTCCAATTAGTATTCTACACCTTGGAATCCAATATTTTAAAGTTGTTTTTATACTATGTTTAGCCGCATAAGAGATAGGCATCGCTATCATTTGGTCTTCGCTACGAATTTTACCTAAGGTAAAAGCATAAGACCCCCAAAATTCAAAAAGATTTACAGCTTTTTTCACGAAAAGATTGCCACCATAAACCCATCCCGAACCATCCATTTTATATTCCCAATATGCGGGGAGTTTCTGTTTTTTGGTATAGGTAGGAAGAGATGAGTACTTTTTGTAGAATATTGAAATCGAATACTTATCATTATTTGGAATAAAGCTGTACGTAAGGGTGTTGTTCCAAGCGACAGAATTCTCCAAATTCGGGGAAAATTTCAAATAGTCAGATGGTGGAGTTTGGGTATATTTACCCGTTGCAAAAGCCAAAAGATGATAATCATCTTTCTATGCCAAATACAATCTTGGAAGGAGGTTAATCTTATTGGATAATGAATTGCATTCAGATCTAAGTCCAATATTTCCAGTAACATGAGAGTTGTTGTATTGGAGGTCTACGTAACTTGCAAATATATTGCTTATGTAAGACATCTGATAACTTTGATCTATTGTATATGTCTGGTGGTATTTTTGAAAGAGATTATCAATCCCAGCACGAAAAATCCATGTTTGCCCGATATGTTGAATATCCAAACGACTATGAGAAGCAAAATCCCTAGTAGCCACATTATCATGATCTTGAAGCATGTTATTACCGCCGAATCCCCAAAGAGATACATTCCCAGCCATTGACGCTTTCCAAAAATTAGAGAGCCTTATCAGGCTACCGATTTGATAGAATAAGTATTGTTCACTTAATCCTTGCTCCCTCTTCTTTTCGTCAATTGTACTAAAAGAATACTTTGCTCCAGCCATTGAAGCAAACTCTTGCATTTTAACTTCCCAAGATTTCCCTTGGGTGCTATACAATAAATCTAAGCACTGCTGATTATATCGACGTCTCCAATCATAAGAATCCTTAATCAAAAATCCATACGGCATCAAATCTAAATAGGAGCCCTTTATATAAAACTGACTATTCTTATTTCCGAACATTTGAGAAAGAGAGAGTCCAGTCGTGTTTAACCCCATAATTAGCTTCTTGCTGTTTCTTGGAAGAGTTTCTGTTTCAAGGTTAATAATTCCAGATAGAGCATGTCCAATTGAAGCGTTATATCCCCCAGCATGCAGGGCAATGTCTTGAAATAGGTCTGGACTAAAACGACTTCTTACGCTGATATTGGTCATGCCAAGGGTATTCGGATGCATTACAAGCAGCCCATCAATATAGGTTTGAGTTTCGTTAGGTCCCCCTCCAGACACTATTAAGCGACCATCAGCATCATTGCCTTGGACTGATGGAACCACTTGAAGTCCTCCAAGGATATCTCCCAATGCCATAGGAGTTGTCTGCAAATCTAGTGAACTCAAAGGCATGCTCAATGCTGAATAACGAGATATTTTTGCCCACTTCCGCCCTCTCACTACGATCTCTGAGAGGTCTTTGATTTTAACGTTAGGTGCAGTAGAATCAACAACTAAAGAATCCTTCTGAGCATAAGCTTCCACCGGTTGCCCATAGCTCACAAATTGAAATGAAGACAACAGACAAGCCCAAAAAACGCCTATTAAGGTAGAGAGTCTAACTCTTTTATTTTTCTTACACATAGACATACCTATAAGGATCTAAATAAAACCATTCACCTTGAGAAAGAACTCTTATCTTCGTTACTTTTTGATAAAAGGTGAAGTGCCCCCAAAAAAAATCGGATATTAAATTAAATGTTCATTCTTCAACTCTTTATAGTATTGAGCTCGGTATTGTGCCCGGCTCATTCCTTTTAATCTTAGCTTTATTCTTTTATTGTTGTACCACCAGACTTTCTGAAGTCTCTCTAACTTACTGAAAGGTCTGCTATTCTTTTCGGTCTACCCATACCTGCGGTTCTGCCTCGCCTTTTAGATTGGGCTAGAGCGGACAAACCTTTAACGAAGCTATACCTAAAGGTAAGTATTTTTTTCAACTGCAAGGACTATGCAGGACAAGCGCATCAAAATTCAGGCGCATTATGAGAACCGCAGGCACGACAGTTCTACAACAACAGCCTAATCAAAAATGAATACGTCGTACTCGTTTCAGTAAATGCGTGTACTTACTGAAGTGTTTACGTGTACTTATTTCAGTGAGTACGCGTACTTAAATTTGTAAGTACGTAGTACTTTCTGGAGACTTCAGCTGTAGTCTGTACAAACTACACGTGTAGTCTGCACAAACTTCAGCCGTAGTTTCGTCGAGCGGTCTCATCTATGGAGGAATGTACACAACAAAAAAAGAGGCTATATCCAAATTAAATATGGACATAGCCTCTTGGTATATTGACAAGCAAAGTTTATTCGGACTCCTTACTAGAGAGTTTGCTCCGAGCATCGCGACCAAAACTGCGATAATCATCAAATTCAATCTCTACCTCAGGTTCTATAAGTTTACCCGTAGGATGTTCGGAACGGAAACGAAGATACTTAATAGTCTTGCCCCTCTGTATCCACTGCTGTTCGTAGTAGGTTTTAATATCAAGGATATCACTTACCACCTCCCCAGCGTAGAGGTCGTCTGTAGACTCTTCAATAGGAAACTCATTGAGCTCAGCCATCAACTTGGTATAAGTGTATAGGAAAGGGCTATCCGTCTTAAGGTGTATAAGCCCTTCGCCCTCCTTGAGCAAGCGCAAATAACGCTCAATAAAACGTGTACCAGTTAGACGCTTAGTCACCTTCTTCATCTGAGGGTCAGCAAATGTAATCCAAATCTCATCAACCTCACGCTCAGCAAAGAAATGCTCTAGCAATTCTATTTCTGTGCGTAGGAAAGCGACATTACTCAAACCCTCTTCATGGCTAATCTTAGCACCCGTCCACATACGAGCCCCCTTAATATCAATACCAATAAAGTTCTTGTTTGGGAAACGACGAGCAAGCCCAACAGCATACTCCCCCTTACCACAGCCAAGCTCTAAGACAATAGGGTTATCATTATGGAAGAAATCACTGCGCCACTTACCCTTTAGAGGAAAGGCTTCTTGGCTTATACGCGCCCATGGATATTGGAATACATGGGCGTACTCCTCCATCTGGGCAAACTTAGCTAACTTATTTTTACCCATCTATTCAATGAGACCAATAGATTCACTATAAGCCATCTCACCCTGTACGATGAAGCGAATTTGGTCTTTATCAAACTGCCCAATCTCGTCCTTACGTGCATTCTTCACGACATAATCGAGCAATTCTTCGTCATCAAACTCAGCCTCTTCTTCTGCGCCTTCATCCTCTGCATCATCGAAGAAGCCACGGCTCTCGTAGAAATCATAGATAAGGTCTACAAAATAGATGATATCATCATCTGTAACCAGTTCTTTAAGTTCTTGAGGAATGTAGTTGCGTATATATTTTACCGCTTCTTGGTCATCATAACCGAGTAATTCTTCTGCCATTTTATTTGTGCTTATTATTTTGCCGTCAAAGATACGCAAATAATAAGACTATTACATAATACGGCACTCGTAGCGTTATTATCGACATTCAGGCCCCGTCATTTACACAAGTAAACTCCCTGCGCCTTCAGTCTCAATGCCTTGCGATTACCACATTCTGCAAAGCCCCACAAAAGGACAAGTTTGACTTGTCCTTTTGGAAACCGCCCGACGGGTTCAATAAGACTATTGCATACAGCAAAGGGGCTACCGCTAATAAGCGGTAGCCCCCTTGAGCATTTATTTATCAATGGTGTTTGCTTATGCTTGCTCGTTCTGCCAAGCATTAAGCATAGCATTCACTTCGTCTGTAATCATTTTAGCAAACTCAGAGACCTTCACTGTTCCTACATCGCCAGCGCCTTGCTTACGAACAGATACTTCTCCATTCTCAGCTTCCTTCTCACCGACAATAAGCATATAAGGAATACGCTTAAGCTCGTTATCTCTAATCTTACGACCAATCTTCTCGTTGCGGTCATCAACCTGAACGCGAATATCCTGAGCATTAAGGTCTGCTGCTACACGATGAGCGTAATCATTGAACTTCTCACTAATCGGAAGGATAACTACTTGGTCAGGAGTTAGCCACAATGGGAACTTACCAGCTGTGTGTTCGATAAGAACAGCCACAAAACGTTCCATAGAACCGAAAGGAGCTCGGTGTATCATCACAGGACGATGCTTCTTATTGTCTTCGCCTGTGTATTCAAGGTCAAAACGCTCTGGAAGGTTGTAGTCTACTTGGATAGTACCTAACTGCCAACGACGACCAAGCGCATCCTTAACCATAAAGTCTAGCTTAGGACCATAGAATGCAGCTTCTCCGTACTCAACGATAGCAGGTAGACCCTTCTCCTTACAAGCATCAATAATAGCCTGCTCTGCACGTTCCCAGTTCTCTTCGCTACCGATATACTTTTCGCGGTTTACCTTATCACGGAGAGAAATCTGAGCTTCGAAGTTCTCGAAATTAAGAGCCTTGAAGATGATGAAGATAATATCCATTACCTTGCAGAACTCTTCCTTGATTTGGTCTGGACGACAGAAAAGGTGCGCATCATCTTGGGTAAAGCCACGCACACGAGTTAAACCATGTAGCTCACCACTCTGCTCATAACGATATACAGTACCAAACTCTGCTAGACGCAATGGAAGGTCACGATATGAGTGAGGAGCTAAGCTCTTATAAACTTCACAGTGATGAGGGCAGTTCATAGGCTTGAGCATGAACTCTTCACCTTCTTGAGGAGTCGTAATTGGGCGGAACGAGTCTGCACCATACTTAGCCCAGTGTCCTGAAGTTATATAGAGTTGCTTGCTACCAATATGAGGAGTCATAACCTGCTGATAGCCGAAACGCTTCTGAATTTGCTTCAAGAACTCTTCTAGACGAAGGCGAAGCTGTGTACCACGAGGCAACCATAGAGGCAGACCGCTACCCACATTCTGAGAGAAAGAGAAAAGTTGCAGTTCCTTACCAATCTTACGGTGGTCACGCTTCTTAGCTTCTTCAAGCATTTGCAGATACTCATCGAGCATCTTTTTCTTAGGGAATGTAATCCCGTATATACGTGTAAGCTGCTTACGCTTTTCATCTCCACGCCAGTAAGCTCCAGCTACACTAAGCAGCTTAATAGCCTTGATATATCCCATATTAGGCAAGTGAGGACCACGACAAAGGTCCGTAAAGTTGCCCTGTGTATAGGTTGTTATCGTTCCATCGGCAAGCTCACTGATAAGTTCGAGCTTGTACTCATCATGCTTCTCTTCAAAGAAACGCATGACATCTGCCTTGGAGATACTCTTACGAATAATCGGATTTTTCTGGGCTGCAAGCTCCATCATCTTGGCTTCGATAGCGGGCAAATCGCTATCCTTAATGCTGACGCCATCACCTGGGTCTACATCGTAATAGAAACCATTCTCGATAGCTGGTCCGATACCGAACTTAGTACCAGGATACAAAGCTTCGAGAGCTTCTGCCATAAGGTGAGCACTTGAATGCCAAAAAGCATATTTACCCTCGGCATCATCCCACTTGAATAATTTAAGGCTAGCATCCTCCTCAATAGGACGAGTAAGGTCCCAAATCTGATCGTTAACGCCTGCGGCTACAACGTCTTGCTGGAGGCGGCTACTAATGCTGCCTGCAATGTCGAAAGCTGTTACGCCCTTTTCGTACTGGCGTACGCTTCCATCTGGAAAAGTTATATTAATCATTATACTAAAAATTAACGCCACTGCGTACAAGTGCAGTGGCGTTTGCAAAGATACTATGTTATTATCAAATTATCTCAATTAGAGAATAATTGAATAATTAGATTTGACGAAGTAATTCAGCGAAGATGCGCTCCATCTTCTCGCTTGCAGCATTAGCAGCATCGATGACATCTTGTGCATCATTCACGAAGTCATCAGCGAAATGATAACCTTCATTCGTGATTACACTCATACCGAAGACACGCATACCTGCATGACGAGCAACGATAACTTCAGGTACTGTACTCATACCGATAGCATCACCTCCTACTTTGCTCCAGAACATATATTCGGCTGGCGTCTCATACGATGGACCTGTTAGACCCACATATACACCTTCACGCACAGGGATACCAAGCTCTTGAGCAATTGCCTTAGCCTTAGTCATGAACTCACGGTCATAAGCACGAGTCATATCAGGAAAACGAGGACCGAACATCTCTGCATTAGGACCAATAAGAGGGTTAGGCATATTATTGATATGGTCCTTAATAATCATAAGGTCGCCAATCTTAAAACTAGTATTGATACCACCAGCAGCGTTGCTCACAAGTAAGTTCTCAATACCTAGAAGCTTCATCACTCGGATAGGGAATGTTACCTGCTCCATAGCATGACCTTCGTAGTAGTGGAAACGTCCCTGCATAGCAAGCACAGGCACACCTCCAAGCGTACCTACGATAAGATTACCCTTGTGGCCGATAGCCGTAGAATGTGCAAAATGAGGAATTTGAGCGTAAGGAATAACCGTTGGGTTCTGAATAGCATTAGCCAACTCCCCAAGACCACTGCCCAAGATGATAGCTGTCTTAGTATCCTTAGGCAAGCGTGAAGCTAAGAAAGAAGCTGCTTCATGATAATGTTGTTCCTGCATCATAATCTATATGTATTAATGTTTTGCTTTTAATGTATTATTTACCTAGTATTTCTTCTTGCAATGCGCCTACCAAGCTACTAGCACCAATGCGGAAAAGTTCGGGTGTGAGCCATTCATTGCCAAGAATAGCCTCTACTATTGTGTAGTACTTGATAGCGTCCTCGGCTGTACGGATACCTCCGCTCAACTTAATACCACATTTCTTGCCGTGCTTCGCATTATACTGCTTGAGGACTTGACACATCGTATAGGCTGCCTCCAAGCTAGCTCCAGGATACTCTTTACCTGTCGAAGTCTTAATAAAATCAGCTCCCGAATAAAGAGCCAAGATAGCAGCCTTCTGTATTTCTTCTGGCGTCTTCAAGGCTCCCGTCTCAAGTATTACCTTAAGATGAGCCGAGCGACAAGCATCTTTTTGCTCTGCAATCTCTTCGCTAGCCTCTTCATATTCACCCTCAAGAAACTTACCTAGATTAAGAACAATATCAACTTCATCAGCGCCAGCGGCTACGGCTAAAGCTGTTTCAGCAATCTTCACCTCAATAAAACTCTGCGAAGCAGGGAAAGCACCACTAACACAAGCCACTCTTACCTGAGGGTCAGTCAAGGTTTCACGGACAGTGGATACAAAGTTGGGATATACGCAAATCGCTGCTACATTAGGAAGCATTTCGTCTATACCATCATACCCATTAACAGCATCAGCAAGGGCTGCAACTTTAGTCTCTGTATCTGCACCCATTAGTGTAGTTAGGTCAATACAGCCATGAATACGCTTTTTTACTTCGAGTGTATTATTCTTTTCAAAGCCTGCATCTAGAATTTTCTTGATTGCTAGTTCAAGCTCTTGACCGCTAAGGGCTGGAGCGAAGCTCTCAAAAGCTTCTGTATACTTATTAGTCATACTTTATATTATTTACTTACAAAGATAGGTATTATTGCAATAGGTTATATTTATAAATACGAAAAAGGGAACCTAACATTCGTGTTAAGTTCCCTTATCCAATAGTCTAGTGTATAGTATTATTGCAACTTAGGATTTTGCTTGTGGCGGAGCGCATCACGCTGCGTCTTCTTCTGCATGTTTTGGCGAAATGCTTCAGTCAAATCTACACCCGTTTGATTAGCAAGACATACCAGCACCCACAAGACATCAGTCATCTCATCGGCTAGATTTAGTTCCTCCCCAGCCTTAGTACTTTGGTCTCCATACTTACGACTCATCACACGAGCCAGCTCCCCTACTTCCTCCATCAGAATAGCTGTATTCGTCAGTTCCGAGAAGTAGCGAACCCCTATAGATTTAATCCACTTATCAACTTCTAGCTGAAGCTCTCTCAGCGTAATATCCTCTTGTGGCATAGCCTAATTACTTAATTCCTTTCTTCTTGGCGTACTGAAGACCTGCCTTAACGCTCTTAATAACAGCCTCAGAGGAGAATGTCGCCCCAGTGATAGCATCAGGACTTTTCTTCAGAGCTTCCTTAATAGTCTTACCTTCCCACCAAGGTAGCAATTGCTTATTGACCTTGGCAAAGAAGCGTGGTGTCTCCTTATGGTCATAAGCCTCTACTGATACTCTTCGCTCTGAGTGAGCTTATCTGTCTGTATAATGTAAGCGCCTTTCTTAGACCCAGCCTTAATAATATCATCATTCTGAGCAAAGAGAGCTGTTGACGCTGAAGAACCTAGTCCTAGACCAAGTATCAGGATGTTCAATAAGTTCTTTTTCATATAATTTGTTTGTTTGAGAGTTATCATTTAAGATTATTCTTCCTCTTGTGGCTTAAAGCTCGGAATACCCATATCCCATATTACAGCCACGACACGCAAAGCTACGACAGAGAAAGCAGACAGAAACTGTATCACGCCGAGCTTCAGCGGTGTACACCACAGAAGAAGCATATAAATAAATCCCCCTAATATACACGCAGAAGCATAGAAGTCTTTGCGGAAAATCAAGGGAACTTCATTGATTAAAATATCACGTATCAATCCGCCAAAGCTACCCGTTATCGTCGCCATAATTATCGCGCACCACCACGCATACTGGGCATCTAAGGTCTTCGCCATACCTACGACAACGAAGAGACCAAGTCCCACTGCATCAAAGAATGACAGCGAATAATTAGCCTTCACGACCTGCTTGCGGAAGATAATTGTGAAAAGAAGAGCTAACCCCGTTACAACGAGATAAGAGGGCTGTTTAAGCCAAAAAGGTGGCATATTAAGGAGTATATCCCTTAATGTACCACCTCCTACAGCCGTTACCATACCCACTACATAGGCACCGAACCAGTCGAAACCTTTTGATGCAGCATGACGAGTACCACTAATAGCAAATGCAAAAGTGCCGATATAGTCACACCATGTAACAAAGTCATTAAGACCGAGTAGCTCTATATAGTTCATCTTATTTTAATAAGATTCGTCTTGACTTGGGAAACTTTTATCCTTAACTGCGGATACATAGGAAGATATGCCTGCGGTAATCTGCTCCCCGAGCATAGCGAACCTACGTACAAACTTAGGCCGAAAACTCTCGTCCATGCCTAACATATCTTGAAGGACAAGCACCTGACCATCAACATCCGCACCTGCACCTATACCAATCACCGGCACTGCAATCATCTCACTAACCTTCTGAGCTAAGCTGGCAGGCACTTTCTCTAGCACCAAAGCACAAACACCAAGTTCGGCTAGTAACTGAGCGTCCGAGAGAAGTTGTTCAGCCTCAGCCTCCTCTTTAGCACGCAAACCGAAGCCTCCAAACTGATGTACACTCTGAGGTGTCAAACCCAAGTGCCCAACAACGGGAATACCCGCATTTATAATCAGCTTAATAGCTTCCGAGATACGCACACCGCCCTCTAGTTTAAGCCCATCAGCACCAGTTTCTTTCATGATGCGTACAGCATTCTGCAAGGCTACATAAGGATCCCCTTGATACGAGCCAAAAGGCATATCCACGATTACCATAGCTCGCTCTACGCCTCGCACGACGCTTGAGCCATGATAAATCATTTGGTCAAGAGTAATAGGAAGGGTTGTACTATGACCAGCCATCACATTAGCGGCTGAGTCTCCAACCAAAATCATATCAATGCCTGAAGCATCTACGAGCTTAGCCATTGTATAATCATAAGCCGTCAGCATGGCGATAGGCTCATGCTGACGCTTCATAGTTAGGAGGGTTTGAGTTGTTACTTTCTTACCTCCTGCTGTATGTTTAGACATTAGAAATTCTTATCTTGGTTTATTCCCATTCAATGGTGCTAGGTGGTTTTGACGAGATATCGTACACGACTCTATTAACGCCACGTACCTTATTGATAATCTCGTTGCTACACTTAGCTAGGAATTCGTAAGGAAGATGCGCCCAGTCTGCACTCATCGCATCCATACTTGTCACCGCACGTAGGGCAATAGTGTACTCGTATGTACGCTCATCACCCATAACGCCTACACTCTTTACGGGCAGAAGGATAGCACCAGCTTGCCATACATCATCATATAGCCCCCACTCACGCATCAGACTCATGTAGATATCATCTGCATTCTGAAGGATTTCTACCTTCTCTGGAGTAATATCTCCAAGAATACGAATACCTAAACCAGGACCAGGGAATGGCTGACGCTTAATAAGGTGAGGCTGCATACCTAGCTCAAGCCCTACACGGCGCACTTCGTCCTTAAAGAGTAAACGGAGAGGTTCTACTAGCTTAAGGTTCATGCGTTCAGGTAGACCTCCTACATTATGGTGGCTCTTAATAACCTTACCCGTGATATTGATAGACTCTATAACATCAGGATAGATTGTACCCTGACCAAGCCATTTAATATCCTTAAGTTTCTTGGCCTCCTCATCGAAGACATCAATAAAGCCCTTACCAATAATCTTGCGCTTTTGCTCAGGGTCTGTTACGCCAGCAAGTTCGCCAAGGAACTTATCACGAGCATTAACACCGATAACATTAAGACCTAGATGCTCATAATCCTTAAGCACATTTTCAAATTCGTTCTTACGCAAGAGTCCATGGTCAACGAAAATACATGTAAGGTTTTGACCAATAGCCTTATGGAGCAATACCGCTGTTACCGATGAGTCTACACCACCCGAAAGAGCTAAGATAACTTTGTCATCGCCAAGCTGAGCCTTAAGCTCTGCTACTGTGCTTTCGATAAATGACGCTGGCGACCAGTTACCCTTAATACCCGTTACATCAACGAAGTTTTCAAGGAAACGCATACCGCTCTCACTATGGAAAGCCTCTGGGTGGAATTGTACTCCCCAAGTTTCTTCACCTTCAATGCGGAAAGCAGCGTTAGTAACATCCTCTGTACTTGCAATAATCTTGAAGTTCTCAGGAAGCTGTGTAATAGTATCACCATGTGACATCCATACGATGCTACCCTCTGGCACATTCAGAGTCAATGGGTCTGATGCCTTAAGGCTTATGTGTGCACGACCATACTCACGAGCATCGCAAGGCTCTACCTTACCACCAGCTTGATGAACAAGGCTCTGAGCACCATAGCAAATACCCAAAAGTGGACGCTGACCTCTGATACGACTCAAATCCGTACGGAAAGCATCCTTATCATATACTGAATGAGGACTACCTGAAAGAATAATACCAGCAATACCTGTTAGGTCTTCAGGCACTCTGTTATAAGGAACTATTTCGCAGTAAGTATTGAGCTCTCTCAAGCGACGCCCAATAAGCTGAGTTGTTTGCGAACCAAAGTCCAAAATGAGAATTTTCTCTTGCATATTATCTGTATGCTCTCAAATTTTAGTTAGTAATACTACTAGACTTAACTCTAGTTTCCATGCAAAGATAACATTTTTAGCCCCATCTAAGGCTATCATACTGCATCGCCAAGGCAAGCGCTTCAGAATAACAAAGCAATCGATTTAGGTATTGCCATAGAAGAGTGCTTTAAGTATGAGGACAATCAAAAATTAGGGAGGGAATGATTTCGTATTTTAGTTAAATCACTAACGTAAGTACACGCAAACACTTCTGTGAGTACGCGTACTTATTTTCGTGAGTGCGCGTACTTAAATTCGTAAGTACGTAGTACTTTTTGGAGACTTCAGCTGTAGTCTGCACAAACTACACGTGTAGTCTCTTCAAACTACGGCTGAAGTTTGTACAGACTTCGCCGTGCTTTTGAGAATAGGAAACTATCTCATATTTTTTCTTGTGCCTATCCAATATTTTCGCCTCACACACGAGGCCCATGAGACCTCTGAAACATACAGAAGAAGGGCTGTGCCCAAACCAACGTTCGGCACAGCCCTTCCTACTATTATGTATAAATACTTACTCTCTTTAGAGCTTGTAAAGTAGACTCAGAGTAAAGTTGCGTCCTTCACTTGGAAGATACTGATAATCATAGAGGATGTGACGAGTATAATCCTTATCGAGGATATTATTGAGGTTCAACTGAAGCGTTAGCTTGCTCCACTCATAAGACAACATACCATTGAAGATTGCATAACCCGGTATAGTGATGTCGTTATTATCGCTTGTGTAAGACTTGCTCACCATCTCTGTACCAAGACCAGCATTGAGCGAGCTCTTCTTCGTTAGCTTACGAGAGCCGAAGACCCAAGCTGTAAGCTGATGTTGTGGATTTTGAGCCATTAGATTTCCCGCATTAGTTGTGTACTTAGCATTAGCACCCTTACCAGCCTTAACTCTAGCATCTGTATAACTATAACCAAGTTGGAAACCTAGTCCAGATGTAGGACGATAGTTAAGGTCTAGCTCAAAGCCTTTACTCTGATAACCGTCTACAAGAGCACCGATACGCTTACCATCCTCACGCTTACCGAGGTATGAGTTTAGCTTATTATTCAGGTCTAGATAATAAGCTGAAGCATTAAGGCTAAACTTCTTAGCTAGGAGGATATGCGTACCTACTTCGAACTGATTACCCTGAGTAGGAGGCAACTTACTTAGTTCGCTTGCACCCATTTCCTTACCATCATTATCAAGATAAGCTACTTCAGACGAAAGCGAAACGACCTGAGGCTTGTAGAAGTTAGAAGTCGCTGCGTAGATGTTAATTGACTTCGTGATGTCGTAGACAAGACCAGCACGATAAGTAAGAGCTAGGTTTTGGATTTTCTGTGTACCCTTATCGCTTACTACCGTTTTATCATTCGTCTTGTAGACAGTAAAGTTACGAGTAAAGTGGTCTAGACGTAAGCCTGCAAGCACAGAGAATCTGCCCCACTTGATGTAATCCTGAGCGTATAGTCCGTGTGTACGGTCATCAAAGGTTTGCTTACGATTGAAGTGGATACCTAGAGGACCTTGATTACGGATAGGATTTACATAAGTAACAGGATTTGTATAACCAGTACCCGTTAAGTCGGCTGCATCGTAGCGGTCAGAGTTCATCAAGAAGTAGTTATAACCGAAGAGTAGGTTATGCTTGAGTGAGCCTGTTATCACCTTACCACTTAACTCTGTTTGGTTCTGAATACCTCTTGTTTCGTAGTCGAACGCAAAACCACCACGGCTGAGCTTAGTTAGGTCTGTGTAAACCTTTTTGTCGCCATTCTTATAGTAGTAACGTAGCCCTGGAGCAGCGTTTTCCTCTCCGTAAATATCGTACGCATCAGTAGACATATACTTAACATCATCACTAGAAACGAAGAGTTGCTCTGATAGAGACCAATTTCTATTGAAATGATATTCGTACTTAAGCTGTGCTGAGATATTCTTGTGCGCCAAATCATCTTGAGAGAAGCCGTGGATAGTCTTACGGTCTAGCTTTGTCCAATACGCATCTCCTGCGCTGTGGATTTTGCGGTCTGATGATACTTCATAGATATCACGGTTGTAAGTACGGAATGTACCATAATCGCCGCCGTAGTTATCCTTGTTGTTGTAAACAGAGAGCTGAAGATTGCTCTTAGCATTGATAAGCCATTTAGCTACTACACTAAAGTTGTATCCCTTAGCATAATTTGCACGCCAACCATCGCTATGGTTAGCTTCTACATCAGCACGCATAAGGAGCTTATCTGTAACAGCGCCATTAAGACCGCCATTAAAGCGATAGCTGTTGTAGCTACCTACTGAAATCTTAGCATAAGCACTAAAGTCTGGAGATACTTGCTTACGAACGATATTCACTACACCGCCCACAGCAGAGTGCCCTTGTTGCATTGATGCAGCCCCCTTAAGCACTTCAATGCGCTCAACAGAGCCTAAGCCCGTAATAGGAGCTGATTGCCAAAGCGCTTGACGCTCATCACGCATACCGTTATCAATCAAAATAGATTCGTAGAATCCACGGATACGGAACATGTGGAAAGCACCATACTGACGGATAGGATTTACACCCGGAACGCCACGAAGAGCTTCCACTGCATCGTTATATCCCTTAGCTTGAATTTCCTTAGCTGAGATACGGTTTACTGTGATAGGAACTTCCCTAACAGGGGCATTAATTTTGCTTACTGCCGCTGGACGATTGATGCGTACTGCGCTGACAACGAACTCGTCGAGATTCTTAATACTGTCTTGTTGAACCTCTTGAGCAGCTAGTAGCATAGGCGTAGCAAGGACACAAATAGTGGCTATTTTCTTCATATCGTAACTATTTGTAGCTTAGATAAAATTATTGATTGAGGTGCATCATCTAATCTCATTTAAGCTGATGGTCTTTAGTTAATAATTTGGTTATTCTTCGCAGTCACCTCCCTGCACACTTTAATGATTTGAGTGCAAAGATAGCACTTTATTCTCATTTCTGTTTTGCTAGCTCTTCACATACATTTAGTTATAGCCATTGATGGAAGGCAAAAGCCAATTATTCCTCTATAGATAATTTAGTACCTTTGCTCTATAGAGAATTAATTGATTAAGATGTTCAAGTTTTTACATTGGGAACAAAATCGTCCCTATATATATCGTGTCCTCATCTTTATCACGGTAGCGACACTCCTCACAATAGCTATTCCGATTAAGCGTACTAGCCAATACCAGTACACTAAAGACAAGCCTTGGCAGGGTGCATTACTTACGGCCCCCTATGACTTCCCCATCTATAAGAGCGAAGAGCAGTTACGCAGAGAGCAGGATAGCGCCACTCGCTATCAGCCTCCTGTATACTCGTTGCAGAATGACATCACCATGATGATGATGCAGGAGCTACGTGATGAGTTTTTTGCTCACATGAGCGATAACATACCCAACTACTACTTCGCTTATCTCAACGAGCAGCTACAACAAGCCTATGACAATGGTATCATTGATATAGACGAACTCACTAAGCTCCAAAGTACAGAAACCCTTGAGGTCTTTATCAAGAAGGAAGGCAACGAGCTTGAGCGTGTGAACGCAGGTCGCTTCCAAACACTAAAAGAAGTACACGACAAAATCCTAAGGGAAGCCCCCGACAGCATTAGTACGACCTTGCTCAAGAGCATGAATATATCTAACTTTCTCAAGACTAATGTTACCTACGAACCTAACATAACCGAGCAAATCAAGCACGAAGCGATACAGCGTATATCGCCTTCCAAAGGCATGGTTCAGGCTGGTCAGCGTATTATTGACAGAGGGGAAATCGTAACGCCCTATACTTATGACCTCTTGCGTTCTCTCGAGATAGAGAAGAACAAGCGTGCAGGTGGCACTATACAGATTAACCATATACGTATAGGTATTCTCATCATTAGCTTAACGAGCTTACTTACGCTCATCTTCTATCTATCCAATGTAGCACGCCGCTATGTAGCTAACAGGAAGAATAATATCCTCGTACTAACTAGTATTTCCCTATTTGTACTACTGACCTCTATTAGTACCTACTGGAGCATCATCAGTCCCTATGCCATACCTTATGTCATGGTCTTGATGCTTCTGCGCATGTTTCTTGATAGCCATACAGCCCTATTGAGTTACATCATGACGATTTTGCTGAGCGCACTATTCGTTACAGACCCACTTAGCTTTATCTTGGTTCAGCTAATATCCGGTATCGGGGCACTCATCAGTCTGCAAGATTTGACCAACCGCAGTCAGATGATTTATAGTTCTTTTAAGGTAATATCTCTCAATATCATTACCTATTTGGGCATGTTCCTAATCACGGATGGGCAGTTTACTAGCAATTCATGGAAGCTCCTGCTTCCCTTTGGAATCAACCTAGTTCTGCTGAATACAACCTATATTCTAGCAGCTGCAGTTGAACGCATATTCGGTTACGTATCTAATGTCAGCCTTGTCGAACTTGGAGATATCAACTCTCCCCTACTTAAGGCTCTCAGCGAAACAGCACCAGGAACATTCCAGCACTCCCTACAAGTATCTATCCTGTCTGTAGCTGCTACCGAGAAAGTTGGAGGAGATACTCAGCTTATCCGAACGGGTGCTCTCTACCATGACATCGGCAAAATGAAGAACCCTGTGTTCTTCACAGAGAACCAAGGCTCTACCAATCCACACGATAGCTATAGCGCACTTGATAGTGCAGCCATCATTATTCGTCACGTAACTGACGGTATTGCCTTGGCTCAGAAACATAATTTGCCAACTCCGATTATTGAATTTATTCGTACCCATCATAGCACCAGCTTGGTCAAGTATTTCTATAATACCTACTGCAATGAGCACCCTGACGAAGAGGTAGACCCAGCACCATTCACCTACCCCGGTCCTCGCCCATATACGCGGGAACAAGGTATTTTGATGCTAGCAGATGCAACGGAAGCAAGTAGTCGTAGCCTCAAGGAGTATACGCCCGAAATCATACGTACTCACGTCAATAGGATTATAGATAGCATCGTCACCGATGGACATCTCAATGATACACCTCTCACATTCCGAGATATTCAGACTATTAAAGAGGTATTTATCAGCAAACTGCAGACGATGTACCACTCACGCATAGCTTATCCCGAAATCAAAAAAGCATGAACCCAATCTATATAGTCGGCTACATGGGCGCAGGCAAATCAACCCTAGGGCGCAAGCTAGCCGAGGTTTTAGGCTTTGACTTTATTGATACAGACATCTTCATTGAGAGTCGATTTCGAGAGCGTATCGTAGATATGTTCGACCGTATAGGCGAAGAGAAGTTTCGCCTCAAAGAGCATTACGTCATTGAGGAGCTGTCGGGCATGACTGATTGCATCATTGCCACTGGTGGTGGTCTTCCCTGCTTTCATGATAATATGAAGCTCATGAAAGAAACAGGAATAACCATCTATTTGGAGGGAAGTAATGAAACCATCAGCAAGCGTCTAGACTATTGCAAGCGCACAAGACCGACTATTCGGCATAAGAACGAGGAAGAGCTCAGACGACATGTCGCCGAAGCTATGCTTCATAGAAGACCTATCTACGAGCAAGCTGACCTAGCAGTAAGCATAGACCACTTAGAAGACGAGCTTGATGAGCATCAACTAGCAGAAGAGCTTGCTCAAAAAATCATTCATCTAAAAGCGCAAGAACCATGATTAAAATCATAGCGGAAGCATCTGTTCCTTTCTTGAGAGGCGTTGCAGAGCAGTACGCAGATATCGAATATATTGACAACAAAGACATCACAGCAGAACGCATTCACTCTGCTGATGCGCTCATCGTCCGTAGCATCACCAAGTGCACGGCAGACTTGCTAGAAGGTAGTTCTGTCCGCTTCATCGCCACAGCCACAGCAGGCACAGACCATATAGATGCCGATTATTGCGCTGCGCACAATATAGCATGGACTAATGCTCCCGGCTGTAATGCCATGGGTGTCGCTCAGTATGTTTGCTCTTGCTTAAGTCTCCTTAGCCTCAGACACGGCATAGAGTTGAGAGGAAAGAAAATAGGTATTATCGGTGTTGGGCACGTAGGCCAATTAGTTACAGAGATTGCTCTTGCCCTTGGCATGCAACCTTTGCTCAATGACCCTCCACGCCTAGAGCAAGAGGGAGATAATATCAAATATCACGAATACTTCACCAGTCTTGAGACGATACAGAAAGAGGCAGATATCATTACGCTACATGTACCGCTAAGTAAAACCGGTGCATACCCCACTCTAGGTATGGTCAATGACTCCTTCCTATCATCTTGCAAGAAAGGTCTTATCCTCATCAATGCCTGTCGGGGTGGTGTTTGCTGTTCGGAGAGCCTAATCAAGGGTAAGGAAGATGGCACAATAGCGCACTTAGTCCTTGACTGCTGGGAAGGAGAACCTCATATCAACGCCCATTTACTTGAGCACACAGATATTGCCTCCCCACATATAGCAGGCTTCTCAGCCGATGGCAAACACAGAGGAGCTCGTATGGCTCTCCTGTCTATCAGCGACTTCTTCGGATTGGGAGCTAGCCAAGATTTGCTTATCCCTAAAGAGTTGGAACAACCTCAAGCACCTATTGCACTGGAACAGTTCCCTCCTCACGAAGCCGTACTGCACGCACAACTTACAAGTTTCAATCCCGAGCATATAGACCAAGCCCTGCGTGCTGATATTAGCCAATTTGAGTTCTTACGTAAGCACTATAATTATCCAAGAGAGATGAGTGCATACACTATTGAAGGGGGAACAGCAGAAGACAGAAGGACGTTATCTAGGCTCGGCTTTCAATGCTAATTAGAGATATAAGAGTTCAAATGTACGCAAGAAAATTGATTTTTTCGTTGTAAAAGCTTGTATATTTAAAAATTATTACTACCTTTGCAGTACCAAATGACCGCGGAGTGGAGCAGAGGTAGCTCGTTGGGCTCATAACCCAAAGGTCGCAGGTTCGAGTCCTGCCTCCGCAACTAGAAAGGATACCATTAAATGGTATCCTTTTTTTATGCTTTTATCTGACGTTATGAAGCAAGAAAACTATAAATTAAGCGCATCAATAAATACGTGTACTTATCTCTGTATTTACGCGTAAACATTTTAGTAAGTACACGTACTTATTTCAGTGAGTACGCGTACTTAAATTTGTAAGTACGTAGTACTTTCTGGAGACTTCAGCTGTGGTTTTAAGAATAACGTAAGTTCGATCTAAGCGATTGCTATTTCTTGAGGATTTCTGATAATATCAAGATTTAGCTCAGGTTTCTTGGGCATTAAGTTGTAGGCAATCAAACCACTAGATTCTCCACACCTTGCTCCACATTGCTGGCCCCAATCTTGTAAAGCCCGAAGCGGGTAGGGTCGTTGAACTGCTTCAAAAAATTCGTCATGAAGTTCTTAATTAGTCCATCTTGATTGTTGAACTTGAGGAAGGAGGCTTGTTGCTGCATCTCCTTTGCTTCTGAGGTCTTGAGCTTACCTACTTCGTCAATGCTAGAAACAACAGAGAGCGTACCTACTTCCTGCTCGCTCTTCACTGCCGTGCGGTCTTCCAAGACCAGCACATAATCATTGTTGTTCGATTCCATAATACTTTGTTATTGAGTGAGTCATTCATCATCAAACAGCAAATATATAAGCGAAAAATGCTCACAAAAAGGAGCGGGGAAAACATGGGAAAACTTTAGAAACAAAGAGCAATTACTATTTTTCGGAATTTTGACAGCAAAAAAAAGATTGCTTTTCTTTCTTGCAGAGCAAATGACTTTTTCTATATTTGCAGTAGATAAATGAAAATCAGATTTAGTCATAAAACTGGAACGCTATAACATATCACAATCAAAAGAAGCTATCAATGAAGTAGCAAAAAGGTTTGTGCCTACTACCAGAAGATAATTGAAAGTGGAGATAAAATATATGCGTCAAAAATACTGGAAGACTTAAAGAGGATACATTATGGGGTAATTAATAAAAATGGTTGTATTGCAGCAAAAGAAGGCATCTGTATAGACATGAAAGGTGATATGTATTCTTGCTCTTGTCACAATAGCAGTAAAGAACTTTCTATTGGAAGTATCTATAAAGGGATTGATTATAAAAAGATAGTGAAAGAGGGGTATTATCCTAAAAATGTTAATGAATATGAGGTGTACCGTAGCTGCTAGATGAAATATTTGTGCTCCGGATCTTGTATAGCTTTTAAATGGATAGAAACAAAAAATACTGATATACCATCATCCTATATATGCAAAATGAACGATACCTATTGGAAATGTATCATAGGACTTTACATTAGCGTATATCCTATTATCAAGGCTGGGAACAATCCCAATTTCAACGTCAGAAAAATGAAACTCACAAATAACACATTTATCGCAAATGAGAGTAAGTAGATATTTTGTGTGGTTATTTTTTATCACGCTATCGAGTACTATAATATCCTATGCACAGGAAAAAAGCATAACTGTACGAGGGAAAGTATATGATAATGTCAATTTTGAAAAGCTTGAAGGTGTTACTATAAGTATTAAAGGTACAAACATAGTTTCAAGATCAGATTTAAACGGTGAATTTAGTATTTTAGCACAGCCAACAGATTCTTTAATTTTTACCTATTCTTTTTATAAGTCGAAGATTGTAAGCGTTTTCAATCAAACAGAACTTAATGTACCCTTAGAAAAACAGGTAATACTCCTTGATGAGGTTGTAGCAAAAGGGAATAAAAGAGCTATTCAATTCAAGGCAGATCGGATTATTGTTGACTTAAAAAAGATTAATAAAACAGGTCGAACGCTTGTTGATGTCCTGAGATTGATGCCAACTATTAAAACCACAGATAGTGGTCTAAATATTTTGGGGAAATCGTCTACTCTAGTTTACATTGGCGATAGACTCATAAGAATGACAGGACAAGCTCTAATTGATTATCTTAATTCATTACCCACTGATCTTATCTCAAATGTTGAAATTATTTCTACACCTCCTTCTCAATATGAAGCTTCTGGAAACATTGGCATTATAAGATTAACAGCCGACAGTGGGATGATGTCAGGGTGGAAGGCTTCCTTAAATGGTGGCATTATGAAAAATAGTTATGCATCAGCTATGCTGTCTTCTTTTGGTGGGTATTATACCCCAAAAATCGACTTTGAAGGGCTTGTTTTTTGTAGTTCAAATAATCAGCTAAATCAAAGTGATTATACTAGTTTTTTTTCAGAAGCAACGATAAGAACTTTTAACCCCAAAAAATGGAGTAACAATGGCTTGGAGGCGGTGTTAACAATGAATTATAAGATAAACAAAACCAATAATCTATTGTTGAATCTTCAACTTCCTATATATGACAGTGAAAATGTTAGAGATATTGACAATGTAACTGAATATCACAACAAGAGAGCTTATCAATCGATAGATTCTATTTTATATTCTACTGGAACCGCTAAAAAAAGAACATATCTATACGCTATTGATGCGATATACAAGTATTCATTTTCTAAACAGAATAACTTATCCATAGCTTTAGGATACGTCAATAATAGTGTAATGAATAATCGGGAATGGCTGTCTGAAGTTAATAGAAACAACGTTAGATATAATCCGGAATTGTATAATACAAGTGGAAGAATGAGGCATAATATTCTAACTTCCCAAATTGATGCTAATTATACTCTTCATGGATTTAATTTCACATCAGGATATAAATTATCTTATATTACAACAGATTCAAAGAGTAGTTTAAGTCGTCAGAAAGAAATTCTACAGTCTTTTTCTGATTTTTTTCAATATACTGAGTCCACAAATGCGTTACACTCAAGTGTTGATAAGGCATATGCTAATTGGTTAATAAAGATAGGGCTACGAGTCGAATTAACCCATACAAATGGGAGCTCTATATCTCAGAATAGCGAACATAAGAATCGCTTGTTTCACTTATTCCCAACTTTATACGTTGGATACAGCATTCCGAAGCACCGGTTCTCTATAGCATATTCCAAGAGAATAGATCGTCCTTCATATTCGTATCTAGATCCGTTTAAATGGTTCATTAGCAAATATGATTATGCAGTAGGAAACCCATTTCTAAAACCGGCAATTACTCATCTATTGGATTTTCGATACTTGTACGGTGATCGTTTCTCTGGAAGGGTCCATGCTTCTAAGGTTGTAGATAAAATAGGAAGATTCGTTGTTTTGGACTCGGAAGATTACAAAAAGCAAGTTCAAATGACAGATAATTTTCTTGATGAGTATTCCTGTGGATTGAATTTGTATTATAAATTAAATCATGGGATTCTTGAGACTACACTTTCTGGGGATGTGTCTTTTTCTAAGTTCGTTTCCAAGAAAAGTGATTTTAAAAATACTTCTGGGTGGTCTAGCTCAATAAGTATGAATAACACTCTCTTCTTTAATTCTAATTTTATGCTGAATATAAATATTCTAAATGATTTCCCAAGTGTGCTTAACTATAGAAGAATGGAGAATATGTTTAGGACTGATATAGGTTTTATATATAGAATTGATAAACATAATATAGTGTTAAGTCTAAGTGCAAATGATATTTTCAAAACATATAAATCTAATTATTGCTATTATAGCAACTCTGTAAGACAAGAGTATGTAAATTATTATGACTCTCGATCTGTGAAATTTTCTGTTACCTGGAAATTCGGAGATTGGAATAAAAAGCAAATATCTAAAAAAAGATTATCCAATACAGAAGAGAAAGAAAGATTATAAATACGAATATTATATGAAACAAATAAAGCCTTACAAAGAAGAATCACCTTCTTCTACAATAAATAATATAACGTGAGTTCGATGTAAGCAGCGCCCTTGAATCTAGAATCAAGGGCGCTGCTTACATCGAACTCACGTTAAGAATAGGAAACGCACACATTATCTTAGAACTCTTGCAATGGTCTCTATTTTAATCTAGCTCTTAGCCGCATCTCTAAAACCAAAGAAATAATAAGGGCGGTCCCAAACCATATTGCGCCAGCCCTTATATCTTATCTTGTTCTTTGGATAAACTATCCTCCGAAGTCGTCGAAGTAGAGTGAACTACGTTCTACACCAAGATTATCAAGCATAACCTTCACAGCATTAGCCATAGGACCAGGACCACACATGTAGTACTCAATATCCTCTGGAGCTTCGTGCTTAGAGAGGTAGTTATCCAAGATTACTTGGTGAATGAAACCTACATAACCATCCCAATTATCTTCTGGCTGAGGATCACTCAGAGCGATATGGAACTTGAAGTTAGGGAAGTTACGTTCGATTTCACGGAAGTCTTCTTCGTAGAAGATTTCCTTCTTACTACGTGCGCCATACCAGTAGCTAACCTTACGTCCAGTCTTCACTGTATTGAAGAGGTGAAGGATTTGTGTTCTCAATGGAGCCATACCAGCACCACCACCAATATAAAGCATTTCGTTTTCTGTTTCCTGAATGTGGAAATCTCCATAAGGACCACTCATCGTAACCTTATCACCTGGCTTCAGGCTGAAGATATACGAAGAAGAGATACCTGGGCTAACATTCATCCATGTACCTGTAGCACGGTCCATAGGAGGCGTAGCGATACGAACGTTCAGCGTAATGATATTACCCTCGGCAGGATAGTTAGCCATAGAGTAAGCTCTTACCGTCTCTGTATCGTTCTTACAAGTCAAATTCCACATCTTGAAGCGGTCCCAATCATCACGGAACTGCTCTTCAATAACGTAGTCGCTGTACTTGATATCATACTTAGGTATCTTAATCTGTGCGTAGCTACCGCTCTTAAAGTTCATCACTTCTCCTTCAGGAAGCTTTACCACAAATTCCTTGATGAAAGTAGAAACGTTTCTGTTAGAGATAACCTCACATTCCCATTCCTTAACACCAAAGACTTCTTCTGGTACAAGAACCTTCATATCTTCCTTAACCTTCGTTTGGCAAGCAAGACGCCAGTGTTCTTTCTGTTCCTTACGGCTGAAGAAACCTGTTTCAGTAGGAAGGATTTCTCCCCCACCCTCTACTACACGGCAACGGCACTGACCACAGCTACCACTACCACCACAAGCAGAAGAAAGGAAGATATTCTGACCTTGAAGCGTATTAAGCAGAGTACCACCGATGGGCACATCCGCATTCATTTCGTCATTGACATTTAGCTTAACATTGCCACTTGGTACAAGCTTAGCCTTAGCCCATAGAAGGACGAATACGAGCAAGAGTGTTATAGACAAAAAGACTACGACACTTATTATTATTACGTTCATCTTAATTTATCGTTCTTATTATTTCGTTATACACTTGCTCTTACATCTTCACACCAGAGAAACTGAGGAAAGCGATACCCATAAGAGCAGTCACGATAAATGTGATACCAAGACCACGTAATGGCTTAGGAATATCTGAGTATTGAAGCTTCTCACGAATAGCTGCCATAGCTACGATAGCAAGCATCCAACCAATACCCGAACCGAAACCATATACAGTAGCATCTCCCACATTTACAAACTCACGCTGCTGCATGAAGAGAGAGCCACCAAGGATAGCACAGTTCACAGCAATCAAAGGCAAGAAGATACCTAGTGATGCATACAAAGATGGGCTGAAACGCTCTACCACCATTTCTACGAGCTGTGTAAAGGCAGCAATAACCGCAATAAAGATGATAAATGAAAGGAAGCTAAAGTCTAGTGACGCATACTCAGGATTGAGCCATGCAAGGGCACCAGCCTTAAAGACCTTTGTTTCCAACATATAGTTGATAGGAAGCGTGCAAGTTAGGATAAACGTTACCGCTAGACCTAAACCAAGAGAAGTCTTAACATTCTTAGACACAGCCAAGAACGAACACATACCTAGGTAGTAGGCGAATATCATATTGTCGATAAAAATCGACTTAAAGAATAATGCTAATGTTTCCATTTTCTAAATTGATTAACGTCCTACTATTTTTCTTGCAAGTCTTCATTGATAGAACGGTGTACCCAGATAATAACGGCCACAGAGATAAGAGCCATAGGAGGCAAAATCATAAGACCATTATTAACGTAACCATGAATACCATCTGACGCATAAATAGCCTCAGGTATTACTCGGTAACCAAAGAGAGTACCTGAGCCAAGCAGTTCTCTAAAGAAACCAACAATTACAAGGATAGCACCATAACCAAGACCGTTACCAACACCATCGAGGAAGCTTTCCCAAGGCTTGTTACCAAGCGCAAATGCTTCTAAGCGACCCATCAAGATACAGTTTGTGATAATCAAACCGATAAACACTGAGAGCTGCTTACTTACATCATAAGCGTACACCTTGAGGACTTCGTTCACAAGCGTCACAAGAGTAGCAGCTACTACGAGCTGTACGATGATGCGGATACGCCCAGGAATAGTCTTACGGATAAGCGAGATGATTACATTCGCAAAAGCTACTACGACTGTTACAGAGAGCGCCATCACAATAGCTGGAGCTAACTTTGATGTTACAGCCAAAGCCGAACAGATACCAAGCATCTGTACGACTACTGGGTTATTCTTACTCAGAGGACCGAGTAGAGTTTCTTGATTCTTTTTATTCCAGAGAGACATAACTATTGAGCTTGATATTGATATGATTCAAGGAACTTAGAGAATGGTGCAAGGCTTGCCTTAAGCATATCGTGTACACCATTACTAGTTAGCGTACCACCTGATATACCGTCTACGGCATCTTGTCCTTCAGCAGTATGACCAGGCTTTACGACTGCGATACCCTTGAAGACACCTTCCTTATATAGTTCCTTACCCTTAAATTGGTCAGCGAAACGAGTAGTTGAGATTTCAGCACCAAGACCTGGAGTTTCACCAGCGTTACCGAAGTCAGCACCAAACACTGTAGAGTGGTCAGTAGCATCTACTGAGATATAACCCCAAATCTTATTCCACAAACCAGCACCATTAAGAGGCAAGATATAAACAAGCTTACCATTCACATCGGCAACAAAAGCATTCAAACGAACGTCCTTAGCAGACTTTTCACCCTTCTTAAGGAGCTTCATCTCTAGTTCAGTATTGTTATTGAAAGCTTCGCTATTAGTAAGCTCATCGCCCTTGAATGTCTTAAGCACTGTACCTTCTCCGTCTAGAAGAATTTCTTCCTTAATAAACTTATTATAGACATTCTTCACTTCAGACTTCGCTGGAGTTTGACCGATAGAGCGAAGGATTTGCTCCATCTTGTCAATCTTTTCATTCTCTTGCTGTGCAGGCTTGAGTGATGTAGCAGCTACTGCTAGGAGTACAGCTGCTAGGACTACCATTATGATAGAATAGATAATGGTATATGAGTTCTTTTCTGTATTCATTACCTATCTGTATTAAGCCTTATTATTCTTAGTTACACGAGCAAGACGGCGTTGTGTATTGCGCTCTACTACGAAGTAGTCAATCACTGGAGCCATCGTATTACCGAAGAGGATTGCAAGCATCATACCTTCTGCATAACCAGCGTTAAGCACACGGATGAACACTGCCATTACCCCGATAAGGAAACCATAAATCCACTTACCCGTTTCTGTACGAGCAGCAGTAACTGGGTCAGTAGCCATGAAGACGATACCGAAAGCAAAACCACCGAAGACAAGATGCTGAAGTGGTGTCGCTAACATCTGAGGAGTAGCACCAACAGCATTGAATACACAAGCCATCACAACGGCACCAAGTACACCTGATACCATAATCTTATAGCTTGCAATACCCGTCCAGATTAGGAAAATCGCACCAATCAAGATAGCAAGTGTGCTCACTTCACCGATAGAACCAGGGATAAATCCAAGGAATGCATCCTGAATACTTGGTAGATGAGCAGCAACAGCATCATAAGCCTGCTGTGCAGTTTCACCCTCAGCCACCTTAGCTCCAGCCAAATGACCTAGAGGAGTAGCGCCAGAGAAGCTATCTACTACCTTACCAGCACCCATACCGAATGTATCAGTCAGACGCACCCAAACCTTATCACCACTCATAGCAGCAGGATAAGAGAAGAATAGGAATGCACGAGTAATAAGTGCTACGTTAAAGATATTGTATCCCGTACCACCGAAGACTTCCTTAGCAAAAACAACTGCGAAAGCCGTTGCTACTGCAATCATCCATAGTGGAGTTTCCACAGGAACAATCATAGGAATAAGGAGACCTGTAACAAGGAATCCTTCTGCTACTTCGTGTCCCTTGCGAGATGCAATAATAAACTCGATACCAAGACCCACTACATAAGACACAATAATCTGTGGGAGCATAGAGAGTAAACCGTAGAAGAACATCGTGCAGATGCCCGTGCTACCCTCTCCAATAGCATTGTAGTGCTGGTATCCTAGGTTGTACATACCGAAGAAAAGCGCAGGAAGAAGAGCGATGATAACCATCGTCATTGTGCGCTTGCTATCTACAGCATCATGTACATGTACGCCACTCTTGCTAGTCGTATTCGGAACGAATAAGAACGATTCAAAAGCATCAAATGCCGTATGAAAAGCTTCATACTTTCCACCAGGCATAAAGTGTGGCTTAATTTTATCTATTTGTTTTCTTAGAGCGTTCAAAGCAATAAATCTTTAAAAGTTGACATTAGTTCATTTCCTTGTATAGCTCATCAAGCCCATCACGTACGATTTGCTGCAGAGGCATCTTTGAGGTACAAACGAATTCACATAGAGCAAAATCCTCTGGTGCTACTTCGTAGATACCACGTGCTTCCATATCATTGATATTAAAGGCGATGATACTCTTAATCAGATATTCAGGATAAATATCCAATGGGAATACCTTATCGTATTCACCACTCATGATAATCGCACGATGACCACCTTGCAAACGAGCATCTAAAGTATACTCCTTGCTCTTAGGTGATAGCCAGCTAAAGAAGCTACGGCTCACACTAAACTTGCCGAAACCAGGCAATGCCCATCCAAACATATCGTAGACATCATCACCTTCAGGGATAACCGTAATTTGGTCTGTTTGATAGCTTACGAATAAGTGATTTTCATCAACCTTACGGCCTGTAAGCACATCTCCATCAATAACGCGTTCGTGCTCAGCCTTCACGGCAAGTCCCTTAGGGAACACTTCGCTAAAGCGTGCTCCTGGGATAACCTCGATATAACCATGTTTCTGACTATCGCTACCTGTGAGTGCAATAGTACGAGAGTAGTCAACCTTACCCGTTAAAAGGAAGCGACCGATAACAAGCAAGTCTGTAGCCTTAAGCGTCCAAACAACCTCATCCTTATTTACAGGAGCTGTGAAGTTAATAAGTGTACCTACTAGACCAGCAGGATGCACACCTCCCATTTCTACACGCTCTACATCCTTAACATTAGGAAGACTACCAGGCTTAACACCTAGATAAACCTTACCTGCCGTTAGCTTGCTAAGCGCAGTAAGTGCAGCTTGAAGCTCAGCCTCTCTTCCCTTTACAAGGAAATCAAAGTTAGGAGCTAGAGGAGCTGTAAAGTTAGCCGTCACAAAGATGTCTCGAGGCGCGATAGCAGGGTCTGCTATACGATCATAAGGGCGTTGACGGAAGAAAGCGAAGAGACCACTCTCCAAAAGGAGCGAAAGGACAGCCTCTCTGCTTGAGAGATTATCTACAGAAAAAGCCTTGTAATCAGGCTCTCCAATAGGCTTAATCTCCACGCTTAGCACCTTACGCTTAGCACCACGATTAATCGCTACTACTTCACCGCTTACAGGAGATGTAAACTTGAAGTCTGGCGACGTCTTGTGATACATAATAGGAGAACCTACTTGAACCTTATCACCTTCGCGCACGAGGAGCTTAGGGATAAGACCTACATAATCCTGAGGTACAATAGCATAAGTACTACCGCATTCGGCTTTCCCAAGATGAGTCTCAGGCGCCTTACCTGTGAGATTAAGCGAGAGGCCCTTCTTTACGAAAAAACTACTTGCCATATCACTATTTAAATGTTTGTATAATAATAGAGTGCAAAAATACTAAATAATCAGAGATGCACAATAATTCATCTGAACTACTCTCCCCTCTTCACACAGCTTCAGCAACACCAAAAAGGGCTGCCGGACAATAAATTGCCGACAGCCCTTAAATATTTTACCTAAGAGGTAGGGGTTATTTCTCTCCTACCATGAAGAACTTCTGTCCCTTAATACGTTGCCATGCTCCGCGAGTAAAATCAGGCACAGCTACTGGTGCTGAGTTGTGCTCAAGAGAGATACGAGTAAGTTCTCCCATAGAAGACCACTCAGCGAGGTCATAAACGTCCATATCTAGAGGCAATCCATTCTGCAAGCAATAGATGAGACGATAGTCCATGATGAAGTCCATACCTCCGTGACCTCCGACTTTCTTAGCCTTCTCTGCGATATCCTTTGTGATAGGATGTGCATAACGCTTCATCAAATCATCACGAACAGAGTCTGCAAGGAACCAGTGAGCCTTAAGGTCTTCGTGGTTCTTAACAACCTTCTTATTTGCTTCATTAGGACGAAGACTAATACCATAAGAAGGATACTTATTAGCAAAACCATCTGTACCTGTAAGCTGATACATACGGTCATAAGGACGATAAGAAGCTACATTGTGCTCAATATAGATTGTCTTACCCTTGTTAGTCTTAATAAGTGTGTGCGTTACTTCACCATTCTTGAAGTTCTCAACACGTTCCTTACGAACGCGTTCGATGTAACGAGGAATAGAAATCGCGGGCACATCCATAGCTACAAGGTAATCCATCTTATCACCACGGTGAATATCCATAGCGAAGCATACTGGACCAAGGCCATGAGTAGCGTAGATATCGCCTCTATTTTCCTTATTGAACTTAAATCTCCAGTCATCATTATAATCTAACCAGAAATCTTCTAGATTGTGAATGTAAGCACCCTTACCGCTCACCACCTCGCCGAAGAGTCCTTGCTGCGCCATATTGAGTGCAGTCAATTCGAAGAAGTCGTACACGCAGTTTTCGAGCATCATACAGTGACGCTGTGTACGTTCTGCAGTATTGATGACGTCCCATGCTTCTTTAAGGTTCATAACTGCAGGCACTTCGCAAGCTACATTCTTGCCTTGCTCCATCGCATAAATCATCATCTGTGCATGATGCTTCCAGTCTGTAGCAATATAAATCAAGTCAATGTCCGGACGTCTACAAACTTCCTTCCAAGCCTCTTCGCTACCGCTATAAGCTGCGGCTGCAGGCTGATTATACTTAGCGAGAATCTTTTGGCTACGCTCTACTCTCTCTGGGTGCAAGTCACATAGAGCCTTAATCTCTACACCATCAATCTGTGATAGACGACCTACAGCACCTGGACCACGCATACCAAGACCGATGATACCCACACGAACGACTTTCATCGCAGGCAGTCTTAGCTGAAGGACATCCTTCTGCCCCTTTGGACGAACAGGTACATTGGTTTTAATCACATACGAGTCTGCACTACGCATCTTGTCTGTGCTAGACTTTTTTACTTGAGCATCTACACCCAAGCAACTTGCTAGGAGAGTCCCCGAAAGAGCAAGGACCGTCAATAGTCTGTTTGCTTTCATTCCTTAATTCAATGATAGATGTTATAATTCTGATTGTACAAGCAAAGCTAATAAGAATATTCTAATAAAGCAAAGCCTTTTCTCAAGCTTTTAATAACACAAGGAGACCATTGCATAGTCTAGAGAAACATATCCAGCAATAAGTACAAAAGATAAGAGCTTGCGTCAGCTTTTATACTGACACAAGCTCTTATTCTTGATTATTGTAGCACAATTAGCTTAGTGCAACCCAACGCACATAAGCAAAGTCCTGACGGTGAGGCAACTCAGCATGCTTAGGCAAGATGCGTAGGCTATACTTGTAGCGACCCGGTATGCGTGACTTGATGTCTGCGGCATAACGCTCCTGCTGACCATGCTTCTCAGTCAAAGGTAATGTGTGAACACGTCTTAGCTTGAGCGCACCCTTATCATCAGGCTCAGCAACGACAAGCTCTACATCTAGTTCGCAAGCCAATGCGCCCTTATCGATGAGAATGCTGACATGAGTCTTATCTCCTACCATGTGAGACTCTGGAGAGAAACTATCTTCTAGCGATACGATATTTAACTCATCCCAATGCTCAGCTACAGACTTTTTCCAAGCAACTAATTGGTGCGCTATTGCGTTGTTATCCTCATGGATACGAGCCGAACGAGTAGCAAGTTTATTATAGAAACGTTCAAAGTAATCATCCATCATACGACGCATAGTGTAATGAGGAGCAATGAAGTTAAGCGAATTCTTAACGGTCTGCATCCAACCCTCACTATAAGGCTTATCGCCACGGTCATCAAAGTACAATGGAGCTATTTCGCGCTCAATAAGGTCATAGATAGTCGTTGCATCTAGCTTATCCTGCAAACTTTGGTCTGTGAATGTACGCTTATCTGTCAAAGCCCAACCGGCACCCGGACGATAACCTTCGTACCACCAACCATCAAGAACGGATAGATTTAGAACGCCATTCATCTCAGCCTTTTCGCCCGATGTACCCGAAGCTTCAAGAGGACGTGTAGGCGTATTCATCCAAATATCAACACCTGCAATCAACTTAGAAGCAAGGCGCATGTCGTAGTTTTCAAGGAAGATAATCTTACCCAAGAACTGAGGACGACGGCTAATTTCTAGGATATACTTAATTAGTCCTTGACCGCCACCATCGGCAGGGTGAGCCTTACCAGTGAAGAGGAATTGAACAGGATACTTTGGATTATTAACAATCTTATCAAGACGTTCCAAGTCTGTGAAGAGAAGGTGAGCACGCTTGTAAGTAGCAAAACGACGTCCGAAACCAATAAGCAGAGCATTAGGATTAATACCATCAAGTATTTGTTTAGTGCTTTCAGGATTGCTACTATTCTTTATCCACTTATCGCCATAATAGCCACGAATATACTCTACAAGATGTTGCTTTTGGTTATTGTGGATTTTCCACAAGCGCTCATTAGGCACAGACTGTACTCTACTCCAAATAGCTTCATCTGTTTGTGTCTGCACATAATCCTTTCCGAATACTTCAGCAAAAAGGCTTTGCCATTCAGCTCCCGCCCAAGTAGGCATGTGTACACCATTAGTAACATAGCCGACGTGTAGCTCCTCTGGGAAGAAACCAGGCCAAACAGGCGCAAACATTTCTTGAGAAACGACACCATGCAGTTTACTTACCCCATTAGCCTCTTGACAAGTATTCAAAGCGAATGTACTCATTGAGAACTTCTCATCCGTTCCTGGGTGTTCACGACCCATATCCATGAATTCATTCCAAGAGAGACCAAGTCTTACAGGCACATGTCCAAGATATTTACCTACGAGTTCCTCTGCGAAGCAATCATGACCAGCAGGTACAGGCGTATGTACTGTATAGATAGATGAAGCACGTACAAGCTCAAGAGCGACATCGAAGTCTAGACCATTACCTTCAACATAATCCAATAGACGCTGTACACTCATCAATGCAGCATGTCCTTCATTCATATGATAGACATCCTTCTTGATGCCTAACTTCGTGAGAAGTTGCACACCACCAATACCCAAGAGATACTCTTGCTTCATGCGATTTTCCCAATCACCGCCATAGAGTTGGTGCGTAATAGGACGGTCCCATTCACTATTTGCATGAATATCTGTATCGAGAAGATAGAGCTGAATACGACCTACATCTACACGCCAAACATTACAGAAAACGCTATGTCCATTGTAAGGCACTTCTAGAACCATAGGAGTACCGTCCTCATTCTTTACCTGAGAGAGTGGCAACTGTGTGAAGTCTTGCGCCTCATAAGTAGCTTGTTGCTGACCATCTTGAGAAAGAGTCTGAGTAAAGTAACCATAACGATATAGGAAACCTACAGCCGTCATGCGGACGTTACTATCACTAGCTTCCTTGAGATAGTCGCCAGCTAGTACACCAAGACCTCCTGAATAAATCTTAAGAACATTAGTCAAACCATACTCCATACAGAAGTAGGCAACTGATGGGCGATTGATATCCTGAGGAACAGCCATATAAGCTTTCCAATCGGCATACACCTCGTCAATCTGCTTCAATAAGGCTTTATTGCTTGTGATAGTAGCGATTTGTTCCTCCGAGAGGAGACGCAAGAGTTGTACTGGATTTCCTTCTGTCTTTTCCCATAACTCTGGAGCGAGAGCTTCGAAAATTTCCTTTGCTTTTGGGGTCCATACCCACCAAAGGTTGTGTGCTAGTTCGTCCAACTTTGTAAGCTCCTGAGGGAGCTGAGCATACGTATAGACATCCGTCCATACTGCTTCATTAGCTTTCTTCTGATTGATCATCTCGTTAGTGCCTTGTGGCTTTTGTTGTAAACTGCGACAAAGGTACGTGTTTTAGTTCATTTGCTCAATAGGCCAACGACTACAATCTCCTCAGTAATATCTATTAAACAGCAAGAAAGCATCCTTCTAGCATTTGAAATAACAGAAAACGGTTTCCCCTAGAATGAAACAGGAACAATACCACAAAAACAAGTACGACGCACTAACTAAAACGAGTACGACGTACTAACTAAAACGAGTACGACGTACTAACTAAAACGAGTACGACGTACTAACTAAAACGAGTACGACGTACTAACTAAAACGAGTACAACGTACTAACCAAAATAAGTGCGACGTACTGGCTGAAACGAGTGCAACGGATTAACAAAACTTGATGCGCTAGCTCTATATCTGATGCAGTTTATTGTATCTTTGCAGAACAATGAAAAAGAAGACTCTAAACTCCCAAGAAGAACGCCAAGAAGCTATTCGCTTTAAGGGCGTTCGGGTGAATAATCTAAAGAATATATCACTCGAGATACCACGAGGGAAATTTGTAGTTGTTACGGGTGTCAGCGGCTCGGGTAAAAGCTCATTAGCCTTTGATACGCTCTATGCCGAGGGACAAAGACGCTACGTCGAAAGTCTTTCGTCCTATGCGCGTCAATTCCTTGGTCGTATGGCTAAGCCTGAGTGCGATTGGATTTATGGACTTCCACCCTCTATCGCTATTGAGCAAAGAGTCATCAGTCGCAATCCACGCTCTACAGTAGCCACTTCTACTGAAATCTACGAATACCTTAGACTGCTATATGCCCGTATAGGTAAAATGATTTCGCCTATCAGCGGTACAGAGGTGCGCAAACATACAAACCGAGATGTTACGGACTTCATCAAGGGACAAACCCTCGGCAGTCGTATTTACTTGCTCGTTCGCCTTCAACTACCTGAGGGGCGTTCTCTTCTTGAGCATCTAGAGATACAGCTCCAACAAGGTTACTCGCGTCTGTGGCACGAAGGGCAGTTACAAAGCATCGAAGACTACATCTCGGAAGGATTGCCCGAACGTAAAGACTTGTATCTAATGCTAGATAGGCTTGCCCTAAGCGAGGATATCGATGTAGAGGCTAGGTTGGGCGAAAGTATCGAACAGGCTTTCTTTGATGGTCGTGGAGCCTGCTCTGTCTTTGTTCAGACGACGGAAGGCGAAAGCATTCTACAAGAGTTTAGCAATGTCTTTGAAGCCGATGGGAGAGTTTTCCAAGAGCCTACACCAGAGATGTTCAGCTTCAATAATCCTATAGGAGCTTGTCCCGAGTGCGAAGGCTTTGGGAAGGTGATGGGTATAGAAGAAGACCTCGTTATCCCGAATAAGAACCTTTCTGTATTCGAAGACTGTGTAGCCTGCTGGAAGGGTGCTGTATCGAGCGAGTGGAAACGCTATTTCATCAATGCGGCAGCTCCTCTTGGCTTTCCTGTCCATCGCCCCTACTCCGAGCTTAGCGCAAAGGAAGTGGAGATGCTTTGGCGTGGTGTGCCTATTGAAGGAGACCCTTACATTGAAACTATTGGCATCGATGATTACTTCAAGGTTCTGCAGAGAGATATTCATAAGGTACAGAACCGAGTAAGATTATCTCACTTCAAAGGCAAAACGACTTGCCCTACCTGTAAGGGTGGACGCCTAGGAGCAGATGCCCTCTGCGTACGCATTGATGGCAAGAATATTGCAGAGGTCGTTACTATGACGCTTGATGAGGCTAAAAAATTCTTTGACGAACTACACATAAGCGAAGAAGACGCATTTATTGCTAAACGCTTACTCCTAGAAATACGTAATAGATTAAGTTTCCTACAAGAGGTAGGGCTAGGCTATCTAACCCTAGACCGATTATCCAATACACTCTCTGGTGGCGAAAGCCAACGTGTAACCCTTGCTTCTCAGCTGGGGAATAACCTTGTCGGCTCTCTCTATGTGCTAGACGAACCTAGCATCGGACTACATCAGCGAGATACCTCAAGGCTCATCAATGTAGTTAAGAGATTGCGAGACCTTGGCAATACCGTGGTTGTCGTTGAGCATGATGAAGAGGTTATGCGTGCAAGTGATTTCATCATAGATATAGGCCCTAAGGCTGGTATTCATGGCGGTGAAGTTGTTTATGCTGGTGCCACTAATCAGCTAAATGAGAATAGTCCGGGGCTTACAGCTGCCTACCTTACCGGCAGAGAACATATTGACACACCTCAGCACAGACGCTCATGGCATAGTAGTATCAAGGTAGAAGGGGCTAGACGGCATAACCTCAAGGGGCTTGATGTCGAAATACCCCTACATACGATGACTGTCGTCAGCGGTATTAGTGGTTCGGGTAAGAGTACTCTTATTCGAGATATATTCTACGAAGGTGTTAAGCGCAAACTTGCTCACGAGAGCTTGGAGAGCATCGGACTAAGCAAGTTGAGTGGTAGCTTCAGCGAAATCAGCCAAATCGAATACGTTGACCAAAATAATATCGCCCGCAGTTCACGCTCAAACCCTTCTATTTATATAGGTGCGTTTGACGAAATACGGAAGCTCTATAGCGAACAGACACTCGCTAAGCAAATGGGTTATAAGCCTGCATTCTTTAGTTTTAATAAGGAAGGCGGACGTTGTGAGAACTGTAAAGGCGACGGCTTCACAACTGTAGAGATGCAGTTCATGGCTGATATTACTCTAGAGTGTGAGGAGTGTCACGGCAAGCGTTTCAAGAGCGAAACGCTTGAAGTTGAGTTTCATGGAAAGAATATCTACGATATTTTAGAGATGAGCGTAGATGAAGCTATTGACTTCTTCCGAGCCAATCCATGTGGCAAGACGACGGAAGAAATTATTACACGCTTGAAGCCCTTACAAACTGTAGGCTTAGGCTACGTCAAGCTAGGGCAAAGTAGCTCTACCTTATCGGGAGGTGAGAACCAGCGTGTTAAACTAGCTTATTATCTGGGTCGAGGCAAGAAAGAGCCGACACTCTTCATCTTCGACGAACCCACAACGGGCCTACACTTCCACGATATCAAAACGCTCCTTGTGGCCTTCAATTCACTTGTAGATGCCGGTCATTCGCTTGTCATCGTTGAGCATAACATCGAAATTATCAAGAGTGCGGACTGGGTCATTGACCTTGGACCTGAAGGTGGCATTCATGGCGGTAATATCGTAGCACAAGGGACTCCCGAAGAGGTTGCTCAGGTAGAGCAAAGTTGGACGGGAAAATATCTTAAAGAGGCTTTATAGACTAGCAAGTATAGACCATTGCATCATAAGCATCCAACATTAGCCGTTTTTTAATTAACAAATAAGCCTTATATGTCTAGCTGCATATAAGGCTTATTTGTTATTTGAAGTTTGAAGATAGTACTTTCCTGAGTTCCTCCTCCGACATATCTGGCAAGGGTATTGACAGTATTCCCTTTATGCGTTTGGGGCTATGTCTGCTTCCTTCAACACGTCATAAAGATATAGGGATAACCTATATCAACTATTTTTTTGATAGCTCAATACAGACCAAAGACTCATCACGGAACTAATGCCCAATAAGGCTAGCATCTGAGGGGTAATATCAACCAAACCGCCACCACGAATGAAAACCGTGCGAATAGCTTCAATGAAATAGCTCAAAGGATTGACATAAGTTGTGAGGTAAGCCCACGAAGGCATAGAACGTGTAGGGGTAAACAAGCCACTGAGCAACATGAGAATCATCACAAAAAACCACATCACAAAGACAGATTGTTGCATCGTATCGCTGTAGTTAGATATGATCAAGCCCAACGAAGAAAAGAACAATGCAAGGAGCATAGACAACAAATAAATTAGCAATACTGAGCCTTGTGGCACAATACCATAAAGTCCCCATGATAATAGCAGGCAGACAGTGATAATAAACAAAGCAATGCCCCAATATGGAATGAGCTTCGCCAAAATAAACTCACTTTTCTTCACAGGAGTAACATTGATTTGTTCCATAGTGCCCGCCTCTTTCTCACCAACAATGTTAAGTGTAGGGAGATAGCCGGTCATGAGCATTATGATGATAGCAAAAAGTGCCGGAATCATGTAACGTTTGAAGTTTTGATTCTTATTATACAATGGCAAAGTAGCCACCTTCTCTTGAAGAGCTCCTAGTGTCGGATAGGCATTCATTGTGACCATCTGCGAAAGATAGGCGGTTCCCATTGCCCCTTTCACGCCATTAACGGCATTAGCTGCAATAAGCACTTGAGCGTTAGCCTCTCCCGAAGTTAGATTCTTGCTATAATCTTGGGGAATAACCACCACAGCATCAGTTTCGTTTTGTTCAATCTTTTGCAATGCAATCTTATAAGAAGGCTGCATGCTCTGAAAATCAAAGTAACGGCTATGCTGTATATCAGCAACCAATCGCTGTGATTGCTGACTGCGATCCCAATCCACCACATCCACCTTCAAGTTTTTCACCTCCATATTCATCACCCAAGGCATGACACACATAATCATGATAGGAAACATCAGAATAAGGCGAGGCAAAAACGAGTTGCGACGTATCTGCAAAACTTCTTTCTGCAAAAGATATTTGAGTGACATAGAGCTATTATGCTAAGCGTTTTTTGAAAGTGGCTAGTGAAAGTGTGAGCAGTAGAATGAGCATTGAGGTGAGAATCATGATTTCCGACAGCACCTGATCTATGCCTACTCCCATAATCATGAGTTTGCGCATAGCAGATATATAATAACGTGTTGGAATCACAATAGAAATCCACTGCAACACCTGTCCCATAGACTCGAGTGGGAAAATCATACCTGAAAGCATGAGTATAGGCATCAGGAATACCATTGCACAAATAATGAGGGCTACAAACTGGGTCTTTGCTAAATTAGACACCAACAATCCCAAAGAAAGGCCTAATAATATGTAGATGCCCGAGATTAAAAGGATACACCACAAAGAGCCTGCAATAGGTACTGCCAATACAAAGGCAGAAAGTAAAAGGATTATCGCCAATATAGCTATGGAAATAATAAGATACGGCACTACTTTCGCAAGGATAATGAGTAGCGGCTTCGTGGGGGATACCAATACTATTTCCATTGTACCTCTCTCTTTTTCGCGAACTATCGAAATAGAAGTCATCATAGCACAAATGAGCATCAAGAGCATTCCCATAATGGCAGGCACGAAATTGTACGCAGAACGCATTTGAGGGTTATAGAGCAACTTGATATTAACAAGTGACTGAGTAGGATTAAAGAGAACATTCGTAGCATAACTCGTCCATTGTTGCGACTGATTGGGGTCGCAAGCATCTACGATAAACTGCACCTTCCCATGCTTTCCTGCAAACTGAGGAGAGAAGACTACAGCCATATCCGCACGTTGCGCTCGAATCTCACGCTCCGCCTCAGCAGGAGTCGACACTTGTGCTAGAATCGTAAAGTAATCAGAGGCAGCTAGTCGCTTCGTAGCTTGTTGAGTGGCATCATCTATACTTGATGCTACTACTATTGTACGAACATTTCGCACATCATTGGTTACTGCAAAGCCAAACAAAAGCATCAGCATAATAGGCATCCCAAAGAGCATAAGCATAGTGCGTTTGTCGCGAAGGATATGTTTCGCTTCTTTGAGTACAAAACTGAAAAACTGTTTCATATCTGTTAGATAAATGATTAGAAAGACAGACTAAGAACTGCTTTACCTTCTCCCATAATCCACTGACAAGTTAATCTGCACTACGTGTAGATTGTCTCGCCAAATAGGTAAAAACATGATCTATGTCTGGTTGTTGAAATCTTGCCTTCAAAGATTCAGGTGTATCCATTGCCTTGATTTTACCATCAACCATAATAGAAATACGATCACAATACTCTGCTTCATCCATGTAGTGGGTAGTCACAAAGACAGTGATACCACGATCTGCTGCCGCATAAATGAGTTCCCAGAACTGGCGTCGCGTTGCAGGATCTACCCCACCCGTTGGTTCATCAAGAAACACCACGCTAGGATTATGGAAAATCGCCACAGAGAAAGCCAACCTCTGTTTCCATCCCAAGGGAAGCTGAGCAACAAGAGTATGCTTATGGGCGCCAAAATCAAGTTGCGCCAAGAGCTCATTTATCTTTTTATCAATCTCCTGATCACTCATCCCATAAATCCCAGCAAACAATCGGATATTCTCTGCCACTGTAAGATCATTATACAAAGAGAACCTTTGACTCATATAACCAATGTTACGTTTTATCTGCTCATGTTCGGTGCGAATGTCAAAACCAGCCACATGTCCCATACCACTAGTAGGCTGATTCAATCCAGTGAGCATACGCATCACTGTTGTTTTACCTGCACCATTTGCGCCTAAGAATCCGAATATTTCTCCTCGTTTCACAGCAAAACTGACGTCATCGACCGCATGAAAGTCCCCAAAAGCTTTGACCAAATGCTCAACTTCTATTACATGCTCTCCAACATATTTCGAATTAGACTCTGTTTTAGCTGAAGTTATCGAAGCTGTGTCAGCCACCTTTGCGTGTTCTATGGGAGGAGGATTAAAGATCTCCGCAAAACGATTGAGGATAACATCAGGAGAATCTATACCTTTCACTTCTCCCTTATCCAGAAAAGCCACACGATCGCAGCAGCGTACCTCATCCAAGTATGGAGTCGCTGCCACAACGGTAATGTTTCGCTCTTTGAGGGGAACAAGCATCTCCCACAATTCTTTGCGACTCACGGGATCAACCCCCGTCGTTGGTTCATCTAGAAAGAGAATACTGGGAGCGTGAATCAGCGCACACGAAAGAGCAAGCTTCTGTTTCATTCCTCCCGAAAGAGCACCAGCACGACGATCTTTAAAAGGCTCGATTTGTGAATAGATTGCTTTTATCGCATCATAACCTTCTTCGAACGTAGCATCAAAGAGAGTAGCGAAGAAACGAACGTTCTCCTCGATGGTCAGATCTTCATAGAGAGAGAACTTTCCGGGCATATACCCTACTCTCCGACGAATCTCCGACATTTGAGTTATGGGGTCAAAGCCCTCAACCCGAATTTCGCCCGTCTCAGGCACAAGCAGGGAGCAAAGCAAGCGAAACAAAGTTGTTTTGCCTGCACCATCAGGACCGATAAGCCCAAATATCTCCCCTTTATTTACTGAAAACGAAACATCAGAGAGAGCTCGTACCTTGCCATAACATTTACTTACACCCCTTACTTCTATTGCTTGCGTCATAGCAATGATTTTTTTTAGAATTTCACTTCTCCATACATCCCGATTTTTACCCGACCATCGTTTTTAATCAGGATTTTCACGGCATACACCAAGTCAGCTCGCTCATCGTCAGTAACAATCGTTTTGGGTGTAAACTCCGAACGAGAGGAAATCCAGGCGACTTTACCCTCATATTCTTGTTGTTGTCCACCTCCATAGTCGGCATAAACCTTAGCTTTCTGTCCAAGCATCACAGACTTTAATTGTGCAGACGTCACATAAGCACGGAGATATATGTGGTCCATCTGTGCCAATTTGAACAATGGTTTACCCACTCCAACAAATTCTCCTGCCTTAACTAATTGCTCCAACACTACTCCACTTTTGGGAGCTACAATAGTGGCATTTTGGATTTGGCGTTCTAACTGTCGCTGCTGAGCCTCTACGCCTTTCATCTGAGCTTGAAAACCTTTGCTCTGATCAGCAAGAGAAGCATTTGTGCTACGCAACTGATCGCGTGTGGCCTCCAACTGACGTTGCAATACAGAAATTTGGTCATTGATGTCGTCCAACAGCTTACGGGCAACAGCTCCATCCTGCACAAGTCTTGTAAATCGTTGTCTTTCACGTTGGGCATGGCTAATCTGTTGCTGTAATGAGGCTAACTGTTTGTTCAAATCTAGTTGACGACTGTCGGTTGCTGCGTTGTTGGCATAAATTTGTTGCTTGGCTGCTTCAAGTTCGTTTTGCTTCTGCACCAACTGATAGACGTCAATCTGACCAACCCTAGCACCAGAATCAAGACTTTGCCCTTCTGTGATGTCCAACTGCTGAACTTCTCCTGAGGCTTGTGCGGAAACAGTGATTTCTGTTGCTTCAAAGATACCAGTTGCATCATAGTCTTTCTCTTTTTTATTACAAGATATGCAAAAGAGAATGGAAAGAGAGAGGAAAATTATCTTTTTCATTTTTATTCAATGTTGAGATAACAATATATGTAATAGTAAGATTTCTACCTTTTAGTTGTGCCATTATTGCTTCATTAGCCAGTGTAGCTGATCCATGTAATATAGTCGCTGTTTTAACATCTAAAATGTTCTCTATTTTTGAAAGTGTATTTTTCGTCAAACTAACGAATTCATTACTTCTATGTGAATATAACTGTTTAGAAAGTTTTGCTATTACATCCTGCGATAAATCTACAGGCCCTGGTAAGAAATTTATTCTTTGTGCTTGAGCCATTCTATCAAGAACTTTATTTTCACTACCTAGTAGAAGGTACATAGGCATATATTCTGCTTCTTTAGTTCCTACATTTTCGTGAAATTTAGTAAATCCTAAATGCTTATATAACTTTTCTTGTCGTGTTGTTCCTGAAATGAATACAATGTCATAAGCATTCTGAATAATATAATTAAATGTTCTTTGTAATAGTTCAGTAAAAACTTTAGT
>QWCR01000056.1_pt1 | contig 82270 bp, 73 predicted proteins | sample 1972581 | NCBI WGS metagenome assembly QWCR01 (sample SAMN09866703, study PRJNA288562) | Human oral metagenome isolate pre4_saliva, whole genome shotgun sequencing... | isolation source: mouth | host: Homo sapiens | place: USA: California
TCAAAAATTTGTAATCTATTGATTATCACCTATAAAGATACGAATTTTTGACGAGATTACCAACTTTTACAAGCCTTTTCTTATCCCGAACTCGCGTATTTTTATGATCACACTCCCACAATCATCCTACAAGACTACCACATGGAAGGGTGGTGTCACACGTCAGATTTTTATCTCACCTGCTGATGGCGACTTGTCTGCACGGCAATTCGATGTGCGTATCTCGTCGGCTATTATCGATGATGTGGTGAGCGACTTCTCTGACTTTACGGGCTTCACACGTTATATCCTGCCCTTGGAGGGAGAGATAACGCTGATAAAAGAGGGACGACGTATCGCTTTGTCACACAATGCTTTGTATGAGTTTGAAGGTGACGAGAAAGTAAGTTCGGAGAATACGCAGGGGGCTGTAGATTTTAATATCATTGTGCGACATGGCATAAGTGTCGAGGTGGGGATAATGGAGGATGCAGCGTTCACGGACAGCCGTCGAACGATTGTCTTCGCCCTTGAAGATTGTTGCATTGAAGGGAAGACAGTTCGCAAACACGATACGGCACTCCTTGATGAGCCTTTCTGCTTAAAAGGAAAAGCCGTCATTGCTCGATTCATGGAATAACGGATGGTCAGAATGCTTGTTTCTGACTATCCGTTTTGTAAATATAAGCTCACGCTTCAAAAATTAAAGATGCCTAATAGCGATTGAATTAACGCCCTTTTGGCTTGCAAAAGGTGCTCTTTAAACCCCTTACTAACGCCCTTTTGGAGTCCAATTAAGCACCTTTTGAAAACTACTTTTGCAACCGTCTGATAATAAAAGACTTACAAAGGTACTGAAACCATGATATTTTAACCCTATTTTCCACGCTCTACTAAACCGAAAAGTAAAAGAAATTCAAACACGGACTACGAATTACGCGAATGACACGAATTGCTTTGCAATAAAAATTCGTACAATTAGAGAAATTCGTAGTTCTTTGTTAGTAGTTTACGAGTTGACTGGTTTACGAGTAAACAAGTTGCTTGCATCAATGAATATAGCAGGCAGTAGTAATCATAATTATGAATTATGACCATTATTTGCTAACTTACTGATATATTGCAATTTACATTTTTACTTTGTTACACGTTCTTAATCGTGGTTCTTTTGATGTATGGTGCAAATATAAAGGAATTGTTCGGAAATCCCAAATCGTTAACACTTGTTAGCAATTAAATAAAATACCAACCCATTATATAAGGTAGTAATTGGGAAAGATAGAATAAGAAAAGAAAAGCCCCCACACACCTAATTAAAGGTGGTGGGGGATATATAAGGGAATGTTAGTAACGCCAACGCTTTGCCGTGTATGAAAGAAAAATCAAATAAACAAGTTGATGAACAACCAAAATAAATTATAATACAAAAACATTCCCTTCCTTTATAATAAATATCTGATTGTTACCGATTTGTACCCTTTTTAATGGTAGTAGTTTTTAGCGAGTATTTAAGCCCTTTATGGGGCTTTATACTCTTGGGTTGGTATGTTATTATTAGTTCCCCTTTGGGACTTTCTGTAGCCGTTATTTGTCGTCTGCCCTGCTGCTTACTATTTCCGTGCTGTGTTGTTGGTGTCTGTGTGCTTGGCTGTGTTACTGCCTTGATAGTTATATAGTTCCTTTCCCTTGATGTTGTGTTGCCCTGCTGCTTACATTGGTAGTACCTTGTTATCTATCTAAATATAAATACCAACCCTTACAAGCATACACACGAATTAATTAACGTGTGTTATCTGCTTGTTGTCCTCCTCCTTGGGTGTCTGTGTGTACTACTTAAAGTTTAATCGTAAAATAATTTTTATCAATAGAGAATTTACAAAAAAGAAAAAATAGAGAAAAAGAAAAATACTAATAAATAGTGCAGTTTCCAGAACTTCAAAAAATTTCCGCTTGCGTGAAAGAAAGTGAGTGGGGGGTTTGAAACATGGCCCCCCTTCAAAAAAAAAGGCCTCCCCCCCTGCCTTGATGATTAATTACATTACTTGTCGTTGTCTGTCTGCTTACCTTGCTTGTTGCCTTGCTGGTGTCTTACTTCCTTGCTTGCTGGCTGTTGTGCTGTCTGTGTCCTTTAGTCGCTTGGTGTGTCGTTCCCTTACTAATTAACTATAATACATCAAATAACCCATTTAATACGCTTGTAATCGCTTATATATACCTTTGATAGTATTATGTTCTACAATGCCATTATAACACGTTAAACAGAAAATAAACCACTAATAAAGTAATATAATAGTATTGTGTTGCTGGCTGTGTTACTGCCTTGCCTTGATAGTGTTGTGTCTGTTCCTTGACTGCTTGGTGTGTCATTTACTTCCTTAACTGCTGGCTGTCTGTCTTGGTGTCGCTTGCAGTGTTACTGCCTTGGTGTTACTATTAAATACACTTACCAACCCTTTATAACTCAATCAGTATTAATTAAGTCAGTCGGATAATACCACCTTTTGAAGGGTGGTTATTATCCTCCTTCCTTGCGTAACTAACAAACTTACAAATCTATGAAAAAGTTATTTTCTTATATTACTATTATATTAATTAAATATCTTATTATCAAGTTATTATATCTATTCTAAGCCGTTGTAAGCGTGTCTTTTATTCGTTGTGGCATGTTGTTCCACAGACATCATTATAACGCAATAGACGGCAAATAAACGGCTAATACGTTGATATTGTGTGTGCCTTGTTCCTTTACTCCTTATCTTACCTTGCTATCTTGCTATTAATTGGTAGTGTGTCGGTATATCGTATATCTGTTTATCTTGGTAGTGTTATTCCTGCTTGCCTGCTTGGTGTTTGCTATTGTTGTGCGTGGTGTTGGTTACTCTCTCTATCTGTGTTATATATTGGCTATATGCTGTTTATTTCGTTCCTGCTGGTTTGTTCCTTTGTTACCTTGTAACTTTACCACCTTGCCACTATTACCGCTTTATATCGCTTCTATTCGTGTTTATCTGTGTTGCTGGTATCATATACGATAAAGCACCTTTGAAGGGTGCTTATCTCCTTGTACTTGTATTATTGGGTTGGTATGTTTATTTTATCTTTCCCTTGCTTGGTAAGTTCACACAAAAAAAGGATAACGGCTATTATATCCGCTATCCCTTGATTATATAGAGTAAAAGAACTTACTTCTATTTTGTATATTTATTCTTTTTCGTCCTTTAGTGCATTGGTAAGATTTTCTTTAAAAATTGTGTCATCATCAAAGTTAATATAATTATCTATTGATTTGATACCCATTTTCTTCAGTTCCTTATACTCATTTATGATATTGTCAAATATTTTTAATCCTTTTTCTTGCTTGGAATTTGTTACAAAAACGGTGTAATAATCCTTTACGTTTTGTTCATTTATTGATACTCCATTATCATTTAGCGCAAACGTATCACAATCCCTAATCAGCCACCAATTAATTTTATTTGCAGCATTGTCAACCGCCTTAACCGCCTCGTTATAAGGGTTTTTTCGCTTTGATGAGTCATAACGAATCATGTCTATTACTCCGTTGGGTAGGTTTGAAAAATTCTCCCTGCTGGCTCCATATTCCGCTATTACGTCATCAGTAATTCTCCGCCATAATTTTTCCCCAAATTCTTGTCGGCTACCTGTAAAGTTTTTTAAATCTTCCAGCGTCATTCTATAAGGTTTATTTAATTTGTCCCAATTCTCATTAATGAGTGCTACATACTCCTTCAAGTCCTGCAGATTTTCTTTTAATTCTTCTTCTTTTACGAATAATATCTTTTTCATATCTTTGTTATTTTTACGCTTATTATCGTATGTTTATTCATTGCTTATAATGCGTTAATTTGACGTAAAAATGCGTCGTATTTGGCATTAAGTCGCTTGCGTTCCTCGCTTGTTTTTTCCTTTAATTTTGTTGCTTCCTGCTTTCTAATTAATTCAAGCCCCCTTCGTGCTATCTCTTTCATTTCGGCTATTGTAATATCAGTTATTACACGCTTTTCTTTTGTAACTTTTGTTGTCATATTATTAAAATTTTATGTGGGTGTGGGGGCAATTAAAGCCCCTTTCCCCTTATTAGTTCGTAATCTTCGTATTTTTCTAATTTACTTATAAAATACCCCTTTTTCCTTGCAGTACTAAATAGCGTTTCTTCTTCCTCGTCTATTCTTTTCTGACTTGTTGCACCAATATTAATCCCAATTGAAATTAGTATTAGTCCCATGCTTAGGTATAAAATTACTTCAAACATTTGTGTTTCCCTTTCTTAATTAATTATTTGGTTAGTTCATTGATATTTAAGTGTTTACGTTATATCCTTTGTTTCGTATCTCCTTTATTACTTTGTCTTGCCGTTCGTCTTCCTTTTGCTGCATTTCACGTCCAGCATTAAACCCCATGCAAAATAATGAGATACCGCAAAATATTGAGATTAATGTTAAAATTAATAGTATCATATTCTTATCTTTTTATCTTTATTCTTTGATTAGTTCTTTAATGTCTTATACATTCCTTTGCTTTGGGTAGTGGTGCTTTTAACGCTTTTCTGTAGGTCGTATATATCACATCATCGTGCGCCCACTCACACACTAATCTATCTTTGCGCCTTGATATAACTTTGTAATAGATTTTGTCTATTGTCCGTGCCTTGGTGGGGTGCATTTTTTGCAACATTAATACGTCCCCCCTTTTAATGCTGTTGAGGTCGTACCCCTGCTTTTCTCCCCACCTAATCCACTGATATTCACCATTTTGTAGTACCTTTGCGCAATAGATACGATTCGAACCCCACTTAAATTCAAACCCTTTGAAATGTTCGTTCATAACTCCATTTTTGAGTTTATAAAACTCTCTATCTATCAGAATTTTATCTACATTTGTCATAATTGTATATTATTATTTAATTATTATATTATTTCTTTTAGTTTACTTGTGTTTGGTGTCCCTTTGCTTGGTTGTATTTTGAAATTAAAAACCCCAATCCGTACCGCTCGTTATCGTCTAAGTGGTTTAATACATAATCAAAAGTACAATCTGTTTTGAACTCATCATAACCGCTTCTTTGTTGTCTGATTATGTGTAGAAGTTCCCTTCCTTCCTCTCCCATAATGTTGGCTAAACAATTCGCAATCGCAAGCGTATCATCATGATTTTTTGAAAGTTGTATTTTATTCGCTTTGATGTCCTTTACCATGTCTCTAACCTTGTTATATTCCCTTGCTGTAAGTGGTTTATTTGCGTTAATTTCCACCCTTGTGGGGTGTCCATTAACTTGGGTTGGTATGTTTAATTTCTTTGTATATATCTCGCATTTAGTATTCCAATACTCATTATCATCAAATGACATATATCTTTCACGATTGACATTTACACATGACCCGTCTAAAGTTAATCCCAACGCTTTAAAGTCCTCATTTAGAGCGTTAAACACCGCCTTAAAGTCGTTTTTATTACTCTCACTAATTGCTATTAAAGCGTACATTCCTTTGCCTCCCACGCTTATACTTGAATACATAACATAAGGCAATGAATTTATTTTTGTTCTCATTTCTTCAAGTGTTACACCTTCATTATCTTTAGCGTCCAAATCTATGGCTATCAAGTTGTTAACGTGTTCCACGTTCTCGGCCTTTGCGCTTCCCCCAATAGGACACAAACAAGAAGGGGTAAAAGATAATATATTATCTTTTGCTTGTCTGTACTCACTTTCATTTGCTTGTCTGTCAATTTTTCGCACTGCTTCTATTTCTTCTTTATGTTTTCTACCCGTTTTAATTGCGTTATATAAAGAACTGATTTCCAATGCTTTATGTTGTTCCATAATGCTAACTTTGGTATTATGTATGAAATCGGGGGTTATTCTTTGCGCCTGCTTTTCCTCCTGCTTTTCTTTCTTTACTTCCTCGGTATTTGCTTTCTCCTTGGCTGCTGGGGCTGCTTTGGTTGTTCCTGCTGGCTGTGTTGCTGGCTGTGTTGCTGGGGGTGTTGCTGGCTGTTCCACTGCTGGCTGTACTGCTTGCACGTGTGTTTGTGCTGCCACTTGTGGGGCTGCTGTTGGTTGGCTGTCCTCCTGCTTTGCTTCTTCCTCCATTATTGCCTTCATTACATCGGTCGCAATTTCTTTATTAATACCCTTTGGGGCTGTTGTGTTGTTGGCTGCTGTTGTATCTGCTGGCTGGCTGGCTGTGTCGCTGTCCTCGGTGCTGCTGTCCGTGTCGCTGTACTTCCTTGTTATTGTATCGTACTTTAGTACGCATTTTCCATTCATAACGCCCTTTGCGTCATCTCTTATCTTTAATATATTAATTGTTGTTTCCTTTGCTTCATAATCTGATATTTCAATTGAAAACATAAAATCGGATATATTGAAAAAGTTTGCGCTCCCATTAACTGAATAAGCCGTAACCTTTTGACCTTCAGTTAACTTTGTGGTGTGTGCAACTAATATTATAGCCGTGTCCGTGTCTATTGCTGCCTGCTTTAGCGTTGAAATTGCTTTACCTATATTAGTAGTATTTATTTCGCCTCCGATAAGGTGCTGTAGCATTGTAAAATTATCAACTATTACTAAATCAATATTATACGCTTCCTTGGCTGCCTTGATTGCTTGTATTAACTCATCCCAATTAGTTAAACCCTCTAAAATAATGCTGTGTTCGCTTGCCTTGGTATAACTTCCGTATAATGTGCTTAACTTCTGCGCTTGGTCGTTCTTTGCCGTTTCACTTGCAAGGTATAAAGTACGCCAATTATGAGTAACTCCCATTCTATAGCCGTAAAAGTTGGTAAATGTACTCTTACCGCTACAAGGTGTTGATACTAAGGTAGTTAACGTTTGCTTATCTATTCGCATTATTTTATCAAAACTTGATAAACCGCATTTATATCCGTCAAAAGATTTATACGCTTTTGCTGATGTTATAAAATCGTTATTTGTAATAAAATTATACATATTAATCTGCTATTGGATAATTACGTCTTAGTTCTGCCAAACTTGGCTTATATTCTTTTTGTGGTGCAGTTTCCTTTGTCGCTTCCTTCGCTTCCTTGGTGGTCGCTTGGTACGCTTGGGTTGGTAATGATGTTTTATTATTTGCTTTCGCTTTGTCCTTTGACTGCTTACTATTCAAGCCCTTTATAATCGACATTGATTTATCAGATAACACCCATTTAGTAGTAGTTTTTATGACCCCTTTAATACTGATATAATCGGTTGATGTGCTAATTAAGTAGCCCTTTTCCGTTAGTCCTTTTATAATCTTATTTACGTACTTGTTTAAGTATGATTTATCTTCACTTTTACACATACATAATCGTGCAATGTGTGTTTTTTGTGTTTGAACTTTTTTTGTTCCTTCCTCGCTTGCTTGTGAAAGCAAATGTAACATAGTTATTAACTCTTGGGGGCTGTCTAAGTCCTGCAAGTAATTAAGCGTTACACATTCGTTTATTAAGTAACTCATTTTGTTGCGTATTTTCTTCTTATTTGTTGCGTTGTTTTTTACGTGTGTATTAAAAAAAGTGGTGGGGGCAACACGCAACAAAAACCCCCATTGATACCACCTTTATTTTATATCTTTTTCTTAATTTTAAAGCATACATTTTTTATATAATTCATTCATTTCTAACAATTTACGGGCAGCGTTAATCTTCTCCCATTTCTTTTTTATCGCTTCAATTCTTTTCGCTTCCTTTTCTGGTGTCATATTCTTATATCGTGCTTTCTGTGCTTCTGACATCTTGCGCTTTGTTTCCTCGCTGTGCTTTCTTCCTGTCATCATATTTTTATCTTTTTTTTATCGTTATTATTTGGGGTTAAATTTAAGTACCCCCCTTTATTAAATAATTATCTTTTTATTCTGAAAAGTCAAGTATATTTTTAAAAGTTTTCTTCAAATCTTCTTGAAAACCGCTAAAACAAAGGAAAAATAATTTAAAAATAATTGAAAATAATTTTGAGTTTTCTAATTGGTTTTCAATTTAAGGATAAATAAGGGGATATTTGGAGTATTAAGTGGCTGGGGGTGCTGCTGGCTGGGGTGTGTAAATTCAATCGGTTATATAGTGTTATGTTGGTGTTTTGCTGGGGATATTACATATAAGGCAAAATAAGCCCTTATAAGGGGTTTTTTGCTGCTGTAATAGGGATATTTTAGCGTTAATTTCCAACCCTTTTAATAGGGTTGTTATTAACTTGGGTTGGTTTGTTTATTTCATTGCTTCGCTTTGTCATTGGGTGTATTACTTATTACCTTTTACACACTCATTCAGTACTACAGCAAAGAATAATATATAATATTTTCAATACCAACCCAAATTATTAATAAACCACCCTTTGAAGGTGGTTTAATTAATAATGCTATAATCTATTATTATATTATTACTATTATATTATGTCTGGTACTTTTGTACCATAGGGGTATGGTATTTTTGTACCATAGGAGTATGGTATATTATTACCATAGGGTATACTTTTCGTTATATATATAGTGTGGTGTTTTTGTACCATAGGGTATACTTTGTATATGTGTATACTTATAACCATTTTTGGCTATAGGGTTACTTCTGTAATTAAAATTATCCTTGCTGTCAAATCTGACTATAGGTATTATTTCGCTACCTGCTGGGGGATAGGTATCATAACACCTATGTAGATACTTCCTATTATATGACTATATAGGGGGTACAAAAATACCCCTACTATACTATTATATAATAGAAAATACCCCTACTATACATTTACTATATTTCTATTACACCTTATTGTAATAGAAAATAAAAGCGATATTAGCCGTTAATTATGTGTGGGTTGGTATAGTATAAGGAAAGGGAATAATAAGCGGTTAGAAAGGAAATAAAGGGGGGTGTTTGTGGGGTGTGGTGTGCTTGTTGCTGTTGTGTCTGTCCCTGCTGGGTGTGTGTTTGCTGCTGGCTGGTGTATTGGCTGGCTGGTGTCGTCCCTGCTTGGTGGTGGTGCTGTTGTGTCCCCTGCAGGAAGGTGTCTGTTGTGTTCGTGGCTGGCTGTTCTGCTTGCACTGCTGTTTGTGTCCCCTGCAGGAAGGTGTCTGTTGTATTCGTGGCTGGTGGTGGTGTCGTCCCTGCTGGGTGTGGTGCTGTTGTGTCTGTCCCTGCTGGGTGTGTGTTTGCTGCTGGCTGGTGTCTGTTGTATTCGTGGCTGGTGCTGGCTGCTGTCCCTGCTGCTGAAGGTAGGTAAAAGGGAAAGGAGAAAGAAAGGGAAAGAATGAATAATAAAACAACAATACCAACCCAAAATATTATATATCCACCCCTTGAAGGTGGTATATATAATATTGCTAAATTCCTACAGAAATAAAAAGGGGAACTAACCAAATACGGCTGTTTCCCCTTGCTTGTTATGCTTCCAATATGTCACAAAGTACGTTTATTTTAGTTATTAAATCGTCCACTTCTTTATCCTTGCTTTTTGGTTTGCTGAATAGTACCTTTATTTGCCCTTTAGTTATGTACTGCAATAAGTCCCCACGCATAAGATAAAGCGTATTTATTAACTCCTCACTGCTTTTGTTACTTATTTGTTCCTTTGGGTAGTGCAATTTAAATAATACCTTTTTGCACAACTCATTATAAACCTTTAAAAGGTTGTTTCGCTGTGCTATATATCGTAATGAGTAATCAAATACCCCTTCACTCATTACGTTACTTTCTCTTAACTCCTTTAATCGTGCTAATTTGCTGTTTAGTTCCTTGTTAATGAAATAGTTATCAAAATCACTACCCCCATGTACCTGCAATGTTACATCATATCCCCCTATGTTTTTTGTTGCTTCTATTTTCTTACTTTGTGGTGCTGGCTGTGCCTGCTGTGTCGGTGCTGGCTGTAGTTTAGCAATTATATCGCTATCGGTTTCATGCTTGTAAACACGTTCTACCATTTCTTTAGAGTTACCCAATTGTAACGCAATTTGTTCATCTGATAGCCCCCTTCTTGCCAACTGCGTGGCTACTGTATGCCTTGCATAATGGTTACTTATTTCCTCGAATAAAGGCTTGCCGTTCTCGGTTATTCTGTCAAGTCCTGCCCGTTCTGCCAATACCTTTATATTGCGGTTTACAAGGTCTTTTAGTGCGTTGTCCGTGGCTGGTATTAATTCACTACCTTTTAAAGTTTGCAATAAGTCGCTAACTTCCTTTGTCATAGGGATATATGACTTCTTTACTTTTGCCCCCTTTGTTGCCTTTTTATTGATAATTATAATAAATTCGTTGCCGTTGCCGTCTGATTGTGTTGTATACTCCTCCTTTAATATGGTGTATGTGTCGCTAATTCGCTGACCTGTAGCAAGTTGTAATAGAAAAACGTTACGTGAAAATGTTTCCTTTTCGGTCTGTGTTGCCACCTGCTTTAATGCTTCTAATTCTTCTTTTAATAGTTCACATTTAACCTTCTTATTAATAACGGCTAACGTCTTGAAAGTCACTTCTTTTACTCCATACTTTGCGCCCTTGCCGTTAACTAATTCCTTTATAATACGTGCTATAGTGCTACATTTGGTATTGATGTTTTGTGCGCTTTCTCCATTATTTAACATCCAATCCTTGAATGAATTAAACGCTACCTGACTAAGTGCCTTTGCGCTATCTTTCTGATTGGTGGTAGTTAGCCATTTACACCATTTTTTGTAATCGACACGATAAGTGTTAATAGTGTTCTTTGATTTGCTACCTTGCTGTTCCCACATAGTTAACACCTCTTCTATCATCTTTGTTGCTTTAGGTGTCTTTTTTGCATTAATAAATTGCGGTGTTACTGCCATATCGTTATCGGTTAAGTTAATGTTTTCTTTTAATTCTGCAAAGGTAGTAAAAGTATTGGATAAAGCCAAAATACGGACTTGTGCTATATACTGATATAAATCCGCCTGCTCGCTTAACTGCTTATCTGTTAAGTCGATACCTTTATTAACCATTATTGGCTGCTGTCGCTTACTATCCCACAAAGAAGGGTGTACTTTCCTTCTTGTTGGTATCTTTGCTTGTACTGATTTTCCTTTGTCATCAACATAGTACACCACCATATATAAAGGGGTGGGGGTTGTACTCTTTGGCTGCCTTAAATTGAAATTAACACTAATTAACTGACCTAATTCCATAATTACACACTTTTTTGCCGTTTTTGGCGTTCTTAATATTGGTTCTTATTCCCACATATTAAGAATGTGCGTAAATACGTAACTGCTTGATATTCAGTGTTGGGGATAAATGGTAATCATAATTATGAATTCTGAATTGTGAATTTTGAATTATAGTAGTAATCATAATTATGAATTCTGAATTGTGAATTTTGAATTATAGTAGTAATCATAATTATGAATTGTGAATTGTGAATTTTGAATTATAGTAGTAATCATAATTATGAATTGTGAATTATGAATTCTGAATTATAGTGTTAATTTATATTAAATCTTAATAGACTAATGCAATAAAATGAGTAGATGTATTCTTAAATTTGTTATCTTTGTAGCTAACATAAAAGCATAGTCTATGATAAAAAATATATTTACTCCTTTTCTTTTCACATTACTGCTCTCTGTAGGCTTCGCCGCACCGGTGCAGGCACGTGCAGCGATTGATTTGATTGACTTAGACGTTCAGACTATTTCAATCTCAGTTGTTGGTAACGTGTTGCATGTGGTTGGTGCTGAGAACGAACAGTTGGCAATCTATAATGTGACGGGTGTACGTGTGATGAGCGTGAAGGTTGACGGTGACGATAAGCACTATACGCTCAACCTCCCGAAGGGATGCTACATCGTCAAGGTGGGTAATGTAGTTCGCAAGGTATCAATTCGTTAAGGGGCTGTTAAGCACTTGACAATCAAAACCTTTTCTTGAAGAGTAGTGACTCCCCTCGATGAAGCTGAAGTGATTCGCCTGTTGGCGAGTTCCGAAGGAAGACAGAAGGTTTTCCCCATGATTGTTGACCAGTACAGCCAATCGCTGTATTGGAAGATTCGTAGTATAGTCCTTACGCATGAGGATACTGACGACGTATTGCAAAACACGTTTCTCAAAGCATGGAAGAGTCTTCCGACCTTTCAAGGAAAAGCTAAACTGTCCACGTGGCTCTATCGCATAGCTATCAACGAGTCGCTCGATTTCCTTCGTCATCAAAAGACAGCAGCACTCTCCAGTGCTGATGCCGACCTCTCAGTAGCCAATCGCTTATTAGCAGACGACTACTTCGATGGCGATAAGAGTCAGGCAGTGTTGCAGGAAGCCATTGCAACCTTGCCCGATGTGCAGCGTACGGTGTTCACACTTCGTTATTATGACGAGATGAAATACTCCGAGATAAGCGAGATATTAGGGACGAGTGAGGGTTCGCTGAAAGCCTCTTATCATATTGCTGTACAGAAGATTACTGACTACGTGAAGCGGTATAAATAATATTTTACCTTGATAATTAAACCATTCAGCCTTTCTGCAGTCTAAGTTATATCAAAGAAAAAACTTTATGGAATCAACGAATCACTTACAAAAGGAATACGGCACGCAGCGGCCTTTCACAGTTCCAGAGCATTACTTCTCTGAATTGTCTTCCCGTGTGATGGCTCAGATACCAACTGAAGAGCAGAAAGAGACGGTGGTGGAAGTAAAGCCACGTCGTGCTACTTTGCGTTATCTCCGCCCATTGGCAGCAGCAGCGATGACAATCGGAGTTGTGTTGGTAGGCTTCCTTGCTTATCATGAGTTTGATGGTGCGCAGGGGAAACATGCTTTGGCAGAGGGTCATTTGGCGCAGGGAGCGCACGAGACATCGGTATCATCGGAAGACGAGTTTGATAAGGCAGCCGATTACTTCATGATAGACGAGTCGGATATGTATGCTTATTTAGCAAGTGAAGAATAATAGAGGAGAAGGAAGTATGAAATATAAAAGAATAATCTTGTTGCTCTGTATCTTCTTCAGTGTGTCTTTACTGCATGCACAGGGGAAGTTTGATTTTAACAGAATCAAGGCAGAGTCGCATAACTTCATTACTAAAGAGGCAGGACTGAGTGGGCAAGAGGCAGCACGACTGTTCCCTGTCTTTGATGAGATGAGAGGTAAGCAGCGTGTCTATTTCGATAAGTTACGTGCTATTCATAGTGCAAGGCCATCATCAGAACGCGAGGCAAGTAAGATGATTGAACAGGCTGACGCCTATGAAATACAATTAAAACAGATAGAACAGCGTTATCATAAGGAAATGCTAAAGGTGCTTCCTGCCACCAAACTGCTGCGTGTGTTAGAGGCTGAACGCCGCTTCCACCGCCAGATGTTTAGGAAGATGGCAGGGAGGAGGAGGTAAAACCTCACCCCCCAACCCCCTCTCCGAAGGGAGAGGGGGAGTGCTGGAAACGGTTTGCTTGGGAGTGATGAAAGGCCTAATCCTAATTAATTAATTTGGAAAATGATGAAAAGCCTGATTCTGATTAATTAACTTGGGAAAGCCTAACAGTTATTTCCAATAACTACAAGGGGTATCACGCATTTCACTCCCCTCCCTTTGGGGGAGGGGTAAGGGGGAGGGGCCAGTTGTGCCAGTTGTGCTGTTCTTCTTGTTCCTTTTTCGCATATAACTAAATTAAAATAATGAGACAACTTCATTCTCTATTGAGATTATTGATTGCCGCAGTGCTTTTCATTGGGGCGGCAAATGCCGTGTATGGACAAGTGCCAGCTAAGAAACGAGAGTTCCGCGGTGCGTGGATTCAGTGTGTGAACGGACAGTTCCAAGGTATTGGTACAGAGGAGATGCAGCGTACGTTGCGTTATCAGTTGGACGAACTGCAGCGAGATGGTGTGAATGCTATCATCTTTCAGGTGCGTGCAGAGTGTGATGCGCTCTATCCAAGTAAGTATGAGCCATGGAGTAAGTTCCTTACAGGGCGTCAGGGTACACCTCCTTCGCCTTATTGGGACCCATTGCAATGGATGATTACGGAGTGCCACGATCGTGGTATGGAACTTCATGCGTGGATTAATCCTTATCGTGCTAAGACAAAGAATACCACACAGTTGGCAACGAATCATGTAGCAGTAACCAACCCAAATCGTGTTTTCTCATACGATGGACTTTACATTCTCAATCCTGCACTGCCAGAGAATCGCAATTATATCTGTGCAGTCGTTGACGATATCGTGAGCCGATATGATATTGATGGCTTACATATTGATGACTATTTCTATCCATATCCTGCTGCAGGACAGACCATTCCAGACCAAGCTTACTTCCAGCGTGACAGACGTGGTTTCACCAATATCAATGATTGGAGACGTAATAATGTAGACCTTTTCATCAAGCAGTTGGGTGAGTCTATCCATCGTCGTAAGCCTTGGGTGAAGTTTGGCGTGTCTCCTTTTGGTATCTATCGAAATCAGAAGAACGACCCAAAGAATGGTAGTCGTACAAACGGTTTGCAGAACTATGACGACCTCTATGCCGACGTTCTTAAGTGGGTGAACAATGGGTGGATAGACTATTGTGTGCCACAGATTTACTGGGAGATAGGCAATCGTGCAGCTGATTATAAGGAACTCATCGGATGGTGGAATCGCTATGCAGGTAATCGTCCGTTGTATATTGGTGAGGATGTACTCCGTACGGTGAAGTATGCTGATCCACAGAACCCTAACTCAAATCAGCTTCCAGCGAAACGTCGTCTGCATCAGCAGTGTCAGAACGTTAATGGAACGGTGTTATGGTATGCTAAGTCGGTTGTTGATAACCCAGGCAACTATGGTACACTCCTTCGCACAAACTACTGGCGTTATCCAGCTTTACAGCCTTTGATGCCATTCATTGACGATGAGGCTCCATCGAAACCAAAGAAGGTGAAGGCAAGACAGGAGAGTGATGGCTACTATTACCTCACGTGGAAAGCTCCAAAGGGAGAGGGCTGGAAGGATGCTCCTTATCGTTATATCGTTTATCGTTTCTATGCCGGTGAGCCAATTAATCTCGATGATCCTTCAAAGATTGTGGGGATGCCTTACGGCAATAAGCTGCGTCTTAATTATAAAGACGGCAGTACAAAATACGTCTATGTCGTTACTGCTCTTGACCGAATGAGTAACGAGAGTCATGGAAAAAAGAAAAAAGTGAAGCTTTAGGCTTCACTTTTTTATTGAGGTTATTGGGCTGATAGGGCTTGTTAGCCTGATTGTTATTAGCTTTATTGGGCTAATTAGCCCAATTGTTATTGGGCTGATAGGGCTTGTTAGCCTAATAATTATTAGCCCAATTATCCTTATTAACCCAATAAGGCTAATACTCCTTCTCCCTTAACACCCCCCGATAAAGCTCCTCATACTGGCGGGCAACCTTGATATGATCATGATGTTTGCGTACATATTCATAGCTATCGCGGCGCAATTGTGGAATGAGAGAGAGGTTATTGACGAGGTGAGTAAGCTCTCTAACACAACTTTCGTAAGTCGGGAGGACGTTGATGATAGGTCGGAGAGTGGGCTCATGGATGATTTCATAGTTCTCTGGCTCACCGCCACCGATACAGATAATACCATGTGCCATCGCTTCAAGGGGATTCATCGAGGGCGTATAGCTGTAGAGTTGGTCCATGATAGCATCCGAACCGAGCATCGTTCGCACGTATTCGTCAAAGGGTAGACCATTAACAACAGTGAGGTTGAGGCGGTCGGGATATTGTTTTTTCACCGTTTCTGCGGCTCTCAGCATGATATCAGTCCCTTTATATACCGACCGACTCTTACTGATTCCAATAAAAAGATTCAACTTCTCGGGTGTCTCATCGGCTATGATAGGCGGTTCACCGACAACGATAGGGAAGGGGATGAAGGTTGTCTTTTTAGGGAAATACGGCTCGTAACAGCACCAATACTCATAGAGTCCTGTCACGATAGCATCGCATTGTTCAGCCATCAGCTGGTTCAGACGACCTTTTTCCGTATCAATCCAATCCTCTCTCTCGACTATCGCCTCCTTATTTTGGCGCAGTTCCTTACCGATATTGAAGTCGCTGTAACGCAGTGGCATCGTTGTTGAGCACGTGTTTACCCAATAATAATCCATGCCAAAGCCACAGAGCACGACCTTTTTGTTATGCTTTTTCAGATAATGAAAGAGTGGAAAGAGCCGTTCCGCCTTCAGTTCAAAGAACACAGGATTGATAAACTGTACGATGTCATAGCCTCGCAGACGGGGCAGTAGGGTATAGATTTTAGCCATTAAAAGCATACCACCTAACCTTCCCGACCGTCTGGAAACATCAATATCACGTGGGTAATTCTTCCAAAAATCCCCATTCGACACCACTGTTACCATATGTCCAAGTTCACGCAAGCCTCGTGCCAGCGTGTTATGTACGTTGCTATATTCACCTAATAGTAGGACTTTCATAATTCATAATTCACTTCGTACAATTCATAATTCATAATTCACAATTCATAATTATGATTACTACTATAATTCATAATTCACAATTCATAATTCATAATTATGATTACTGTGTTTGCTATTGTTGTTTGATAGTCTGGGTAATCATAAATATGAATTAATCATTTATCTCTGAAAGTTATCATAATTATCCATTGAGAACTCTGAGTAAGGGGTTGCATATTGCCAGCTATTGCGGTAATCATAATTATGAATTTTGAATTATGAATTCTGAATTAACCCTTTAGCCTTAACAGCATTATCAATGTCTTGCGCCCAAAACTACTGTTTGTCATTCTTCTGAACCACTTATACTTACTTGTATAGTCCTTGTCGGGCAGCGGGAAAAGCCCATGTCGGGACAGACGTTGTAGCACATGGTTGAGATGCGTCTCGTCATGTGTCATCGTTATCACATTGTAAATATGGTCCATTGTCAGTTGGGCGATGCGTCGTTCCATTGCAATACGCTCTTTAACAGGGAGATAGTCGACCCGCTCTTTCAACCGATAAAGTACCTGCTCGGCGTCAGCGAGGCGGCGGATATGCCAACGCTTGTCACGTTTGTGCATGATAGACCCCTCACGTTTACGATAGTAATACGCCTTGTTATTGGTAAAGTAAAGGTTCTCAGCACGTAACATGAGTTGTGGCGTAAACTCTTCATCCTCGTGAAGTATGCCTTTAGGGAAACGAAGATCGTGTAGAATCTCCTTGCGGAAAAGAGCTGTACAGATACTGCCCCGCAGGTTATTGTGTGTCATATACTCCGTTCCACTTATCGGACCCTCAGCATCAGCAAGTGGTTTTGAGGTTTTCTTGTCAGTTGACTGGAATAAAACCATATCTGTTTCGCGGTATCTGATGATATCTAAACACTGCTCGTAGGCACTTGTCAGCAACAAATCGTCACCATCAACAAACTGAATAAAACTTCCTTCAGCCAGTTCAATTCCTGTGTTCCGTGCTTGTCCCAATCCTTGGTTAGGCTGCCTAACGTAGACAATGTTCGATGATAGCGCAAGCAATTCGTTGAGAGGCGAATAGTCCGCACCGTCATCCACGACGATAATCTGGCGTTCTGTCTCGTTCAGACTCAATACCAAAATACTGCTGATACACTCCTTTAGCATATCAACAGGCTCGCTATAGTAAGTCACAACGAAGCTTACGAGTGGCTTGTCTTCCTTATTTTGTGAATAAACTGGTTGAGTTGACATAAGCGTTTTAATCCGATTAGGTGAAGAATAAAGAGTTTCAAGGTTCCTTTATAGGGCAGAATGGGTAGGATAGGGGCAGCATGAGTAGCCTCGTAGACATCCAACTGAATATTAACCAATGCCTGATAGTAAGCAGGTGTCAGTTCGCCCCACAGCTTGAGGTGCTTGAGATGCGCTTCTAAGAGGTCGTTCAATTCCTTTCCTCCTGCCTGAGCGGTGATGCCCTTGTCGTTCTGACAATAGTAATACAAGCCTGCGGCGGTTGTTGCCACTACCTTTGCCTGCTGCAACAAGTAAGGATAAGTGTAGACATCCTCAAACACTCTGCCCTCTGGAAAGCGCGTCTGTGCAAAGAGTTCACGACGAAAAAGCTTATTACAAGCGTAGGTGTGGAGGTAAGCTCCGCCCAACCAATAGTCACGGATAGAACCGATTGCTGTGTCCGTGAAGGTCAGCAGTCGTTGCCTCGTCGCACTTCCGTAATACAACATAGCAGGATATTCAAGGATATCATAGTCAGGATGTGCTGCCAAGACAGCCAACAACGCATCGTATGTACCCTCAGCAACGAAGTCATCAGAGTCGACAAAGGTTAGAAAATCCCCCGTTGCCACCTCTATTCCTGCGTTTCTTGCTGCCGAAAGACCCTTGTTTTCTTGGTGGATAAGCCTACAATTCCCCTTGTTAGCTGTCATCTCTTCGGCTATCTTCCCAGAGGAATCCGTCGACCCATCATCAATGAGAATGACCTCCATCCTCTCATCCATCTGCGTTAACACACTCTCCAAACATCTCTGGAGTGTGTCTTCAACGTTATAGATGGGGATGATGATAGATAATCTCATGTAATAATTGTTTGATGCAAAAATAATAAAAAACTTTTAAATCCGTTAGTTAATGTGATGAAAAAAGCCTCTAATACTGACAGCTATTTGCATATCTTGAAGTACATCAGCCTCTTTGGTGGTGTACAGGTGCTGAATGTGCTGATTGGTATCGTTCGCAACAAGTTTGTTGCTATGCTGCTCGGACCGCAGGGAGTAGGACTTATCTCGCTTTTTAATTCCACAACCAAGCTCATCAGTGACTCCACGAACTTTGGAATATCGATGAGTGCTGTGCGCAATATATCAGAAGATTATGACCAGAATAATGAGGAGAAGCTGACGGAAGACATTGCCCTTGTGCGTTCATGGAGCCTACTTGCTGCCTTGTTGGGATTCTTTATCTGCATCTTCCTGAGTCCGTTGCTTAGCCGTTACACCTTTTCGTGGGACGGACATACGCTTCATTTCATCCTTCTTTCTCCTTGTGTGGCATTGACTGCCTTAGCTGGAGGCGAGCTTGCTATCCTCAAGGGCGTTCGTAAGTTGCGTGCCTTAGCTGCTATATCGGTGTATAACGTATTAGGAGCCTTAGTCTTAACCGTTCCACTTTATTATTTCTTCGGTAATGCAGCCATTGTTCCTTCGTTGGTATTGATGGCATTGGTGCAACTACTATTGACGATAATGGTTTCTCGTCGGCTCTATCCTTTCCGTGTTTCCTTCCAAAAAACGTTCTTAGACAAGGGTTGGGGCATGATTCGTTTGGGTACAGCCTTTGTCTTTGCAGGTATCTTGGGCTCTGGTGCCGACCTGATTATACGCAGCTATCTCAATAATGTTTCGGATATAGCAACCGTGGGTTTCTATAATTCTGCCTTCATGATGACGATGGTTTATGCAGGTATGATCTTCTCTGCAATGGAAACTGACTACTTTCCACGCCTTTCTGGGGCAAACAACTTGAAGTTTACTTTTAATCAGATTGTCAACCGACAGATAGAAGTGACACTCCTACTCATCTCTCCTTTGCTTACTTTCTTCCTCTTATTCCTGCCCCAGCTGATTCTTTTCCTTTATTCCGATAAGTTCCTTCCAGCCCTCAGCATGGCGCAAGTGTTGGTGTTGGCGATGTATGTACGTGCCATTCGGCTCCCTGTTGAGTATATTCCTTTGGCAAAGGGCGACTCAAAATCCTATCTACTCTTAGAGGGATTGTATGACATCTTCCTTGTTTCACTCGTACTACTTGGCTTTTGGAAGTGGGGACTCTTCGGTGCAGGATTAGGTATAGCAGCAGCGGGTCTGCTCAATCTTTTCTGTGTCTATGGCTATGCTTACGCTCGTTATGGTTATCGTCTGTCCTCATCAGTGATGCGCTATGCCGCACTTCATTTCTCAATCGGACTCCTTGTGCTTCTTTGTGTGCGTTCTGATGACGAGTGGATACGCTGGGGCATAGCCAGTTTGTTATGTGTTATCAGTACGATAGTTTCTCTCCGTGTGATGAAAGCGAAGTCGGGACTATGGAATGCTTTAATCTCTAAAGTGAAGAATAAGTTTGTTCGCCATGCCAAAGATTAGTATACTTGTAGCCGTTTATAATACAGCAGCTTACCTACCGCAATGCCTTGACTCGCTGTTGTCGCAGACCTTGAAGGACATTGAGGTTCTTTGTGTCGATGATGCGTCAACGGATAAGTCATTGGATATTCTCCATCAGTATGCTGAAAAGGACGAACGTGTGAAGGTTTTTGCGCTGAAAGAGAACCATGGAATAGGTTATGCTCGGAACATGGCACTATCTAATGCCTCCGGAGATTATATCTGTTTTGTGGACAGTGATGACTGGTTGGCTTCAACGGCACTTGAGAAAGTATGTGAAGCCTTCACCGATGAAGTTGATTCCGTACTCTTTCAGGTTGTTCATCATTATGCGAATGGAGAGGAAAAGGTCTTTCCTATGCCTCATTTCGACACGTTGTCAGGCGCAGAGGCTTTTAAGGAGAGCCTCACATGGAAGATACATGGTGTGTATGCAATTAGAGGAGATATCCACCATACCTATCCTTATGACGACACACTTCTGACCTATAGCGATGAGAATGTAACACGTATTCATTATTTAAAGTCTCGCAAAGTAGCTTTTTGTGAGGGTGTTTATTATTATCGACAGCACACTTCTTCCACAACACATAACATCAGTGTTCGCCGTTTCGACTTTCTCTTAGCGAATGAGAGTATGCGTCGTCAGCTCCTTTCTTTGGGTGCATCAGAGGAGAGCCTCCGTTGTTTTGAGACGGTGAGATGGCTCAACTTAGTGGGTCTTTATATGTTCTATTACCTTCATCGCCATGAACTCTCCCCAACCGACCGCCAGCATGGTTTGTCTGTCATGCACCATGTTTGGCAAACTATCAATCTAAAACAAGTAAACCCTTCCATCAAAAGGAAGTTCGGTTATCTGCCCCTCCGCTGTTCGTGGTCCCTTTTCCGTTTGCAGGAAGAAGTCTACTTCTGGCTGAGAGGTGTTGTGGGGAGGAATAAATAGCCTCACCCCCAACCCCTCTCCGAAAGGAGAGGGGCGTAATTACCGCGATAACCCTATAGGTTTAGGAGGGTTAATCCTTAAGCAAATTGTTTCCCAGCACTCCCCCCTCTGTAGGAGAGGGGGTGATTACCGCGATAACCCTATAGGTTTAGGAGGGTTAATCCTTAAGCAAATTGTTTCCCAGCACTCCCCCTCTCTGTAGGAGAGGGGGGTTGGGGGGTGAGGCTTTTGTTAGCATCAAAAACCTTGACATTCTCATTAATAAAATCCCTGAAACAAGGGTGAAAAACACGTGTTGTGAGCCGGTTTGCAACTAACAGGAAATCAGGAGGTTATGAAACGTGAAAGTAAAAGGTGCTTATTAAGGGCTCAAAAGGGCGTTAGTAAGGGTCTTAAAGGGCACCTTTTGCAAGCCAAAAGGGCGTTAATTCGAATGGAATTAACGCCCTCTTATTTTTCAAGGTTTGAATTTCCTTTACAATACAGAGGGACAAAAGAAGATAGAAGAATAAAAAACAAAGATTATGTGTTTTATTGCCACAAGCAACTTATTAACTTATTAACTTGTCAACTTGTTAACTCGCCCACTCGTTCTTATGTTACTATGTCTTCCTCACAAGCAACTTGTTTACTCGTCAACTCGTCAACTCGTCAACTTGTTCTTATGTTACTATGTCTTCCTCACAAGCAACTTGTTTACTCGTCAACTTGTCAACTCGTCTCCTTGTCAACTTAACTCATCTAATCCTGGAAGTAAACTCTCTTCACGCGATTGCTGATAGTCGTCAGCACCTCGTATGGAATGGTGTCAAGCGTATCGCTGAGAACGGTGACAGGAAGGTGGTCGCCGAAGATCTCAACACTGTCGCCTTCCTTACAGTCGATGCCAGTAACGTCAATCATCGCTACGTCCATACAGATGTTGCCGACGTACTCCGCCTTCTGACCATTCACCAAACAGTAGCAGTGGCGGTTGCCCAAATGTCGGTTTAAGCCGTCAGCGTAGCCGATTGGAATTGCTGCAATCACACTGTCATGGTCGATTGTTCCCTTGCGAGAATAGCCTACCGTGTCACCAGCTGGTACGTTACGCAGCTGCAGGATGGTAGTCTTCAACGTAGAGATATTGTTGATTGTCTTGTTCGTTCGTGGGTTGATACCATAAAGACCCAAGCCCAATCTGCACATATCCATCTGACGTTCAGGGAAGTGTTCGATACCCGAAGAGTTGTCCATGTGGCGGATAATCTTATGGCTGAAGGCAGCTTGAAGCTTCTTACTACCCTCATCGAAGAGCGCAAACTGATGAGCAGAGAACTCGTCGAAGTTGTCAGCATCAGAGCCAACGAAGTGCGAGAAGACCGAACGAGGGATGATAGCGTTCTGTTGTTTCAGTCGCTTAATCAGTTCGTCCATATCCTTCTGTGGGTCAAAACCTAATCGGTGCATACCCGTATCGAGCTTAATATGAACAGGGAAGCCCGTGATACCCTCCTTCTGTGCAGCCTTCACGAGTGCATCCATGAGTCGGAAGCTATACACCTCTGGCTCAAGGTCGTAGTCGAAGAGCGTCTTGAAGGAAGTCATCTCTGGGTTCATAATCATGATATTGCTTGTGATACCGTTCTTACGGAGCGTCACACCCTCGTCGGCAACAGCCACAGCGAGGTAGTCAACACGATGATCCTGTAAGGTCTTTGCTATCTCTACGGCACCAGCTCCATAGGCATCAGCCTTAATCATACATACCAATTTCGTCTCAGGCTTGAGGAAAGAGCGATACCAATTGAGGTTGTCAACAACGGCATTGAGGTTTACCTCCAACACCGTTTCATGCACCTTCTTCACCAAGAGTTCTGTCAGTCGGTCGAAACCAAACTGTCGTGCGCCCTTCAATAAGATTACTTCATCGTGCAAGTTAGCGAAGACATCGCTGTGGATAAAGGAGTTGACGGTAGCAAAGAAATGCTTTTCGCCCAAATGCTTAAAGGCAGAACGCTGTGCCAAGAGTCCTTCACCAATACCGATAAACTTCTCAACACCACGCTTCTCGCAGAGGAAAGCCACCTTATTATATAAGTCTTTATCCGTGTCACCACTCTGTAAGATATCGCTCAGAATCAATGTGCGACGACGTCCCTTATGGTCAGGACGACGGTTCATGAAGTCGAGTGCAATATCGAGTGAGTTGAAATCAGAGTTATAAGAATCGTTGATCAGCGTACAGCCATGCTGTCCCTCCTTCACTTCCAAGCGCATAGCGACCGGCTCTAACTGTGCCATTCGCTCGCTGATAGTAGCAGGTGTGAGTCCTAAATGGAGTGAAACGACTGCGCAGGTGATAGAATTCTCAACGCTGGCATCGTCAATGAAAGGCAGTTTATATTGTCCTTCTGTCTGTCCTTTCCATACATATGAAACGGTTGTCTCAATGTCTTTCTTCTCGATAGCTTTGATATAGAAGGCTGCCTCCGTATTCTTTACAGACCAATCGAGCTTCTGACCCTTATAATCATACTGGCTTAAACATTTTGCCATCACCTCATTATCGGCAGAATAGACGATTGCCTCGGTGTCGTGGAAGAGTTTTATCTTCTCGTGACACTTAGCTTCTAAGGAAGGGAAGTTCTCTTGATGGGCAGTACCTAATGTGGTGAAGACACCGATAGTAGGCTGGATAATGTCGCGCAAAGCCATCATCTCGCCGGGTTGACTGATACCCGCTTCAAACACTCCGACCTGTGTATTCTCGTTTAAGAGCAGTACTGACAGTGGAACACCTATCTGTGAATTATAGCTACGAGGTGAACGTGTGACCACCATCTGCGGAGAAAGCAACTGATAAAGCCACTCCTTGACCATCGTCTTACCATTAGAACCCGTGATGCCGACTATCGGAATCAAGTATTCATCGCGATGACGTTCAGCCAGTCGCTGCAAAGCTTCCAGCGAACCAACCACCTTCAAGAAGTTAGAATCAGGATAACGAGTTGCCCAATCCTCAGGCACTACCTCCACGACAAAGTTTCTTACACCCCTTGCATAGAGCTCTGGGATGTAATTCTGTCCGTCGTTACGCTCAGTTTTGAGCGCAAAAAACAATGTTTCTTCAGGGAAACACAGAGAGCGGCTGTCGGTAAGTACAAAGCTTATATTTGCATCCTTATCACCATAACGGCGTGCGCCAATGAGCGTCGTTACTTTCTCAATAGTATAATTCATTACTATCTAAATTGTTTTATTCTTATGCAAAGATAGTGAAAAGTCTTAATACAGCGTATTATCCTTGCTGTTTTTTCGTCTTATCATTTAATATAATATCGGTGAGCGCACTTAGGACACACTCCTTTTATCATATAATTGATGGATGATTGTTCGTATCCTGCAGGCAACTCGACCTGTGGAATGTGTATGTCATTGAGGCAATAGGTGCGATGGCAACGCTCACAATAGAAGTGTACGTGCATGTCTTCATCTTCTTCATCGTCATCGCTGAGACATAATTCGTAGCGCACTATATCATTTCCGTCTTCCAACTGATGTACTAAATGTTGCTGTTTGAACAATGCCAGTGTACGGAAAATATTTGACTTGTCAATCGTTTGAATCTTTGCTTCCAACTCTTTTATAGAGGCTGGGTTGTCCAATCCTGACAGTGTTCGTGCTATGAGAATGCGATTTGCGGTCAGTCTAATACCATGTGCTTTCAGCAGTGCTTCGATCTGCTTGTCATTCATTTCTTCCATAGTTATAAATTCAATTCTATATTGGGATATTTTAGTTCCAACATCTTGGCTTTTTCCTTTGTTTTCTTTATGAAATCCTGATAAGCCGCAGCCTCTGGATGAAATGGGCGGTGCGCCAATGCCTCTTTGATTGGTCGCCATTCCTCCAGAAACTGTTTGGCTTCTGCAGAGAAACAGGTTGCCACAAGCTGTTCCCAGATGTATTCTACAGCCTGCTCGTTGGGGTGCAGCATATCTGCTTTGTAGAAACGATAGTCGCGCAATTCGTCGTTGACAATCTCATAGGCTGGGAAGTAATAGACCCTCTCACCTTCTTCCTTAATCACCTTGTCGGTAGCCAACAGCAGCACAGCCTTTGACAACTGACTTCCGTGATAGCCATATTTGGCATAACGGATAGGGCTGACCGTGATGATAATATTGACCTTTGGATTCGCTTGGCGTAGTAGGGTGATCGCCTCGCGCAGTGCGTCGGCACACTCCTCAACCGTAAGTTCGCGCTCTTCAAACTCTCGTTGTGGACGTTTCTGGCAGTTGTCAACAATTTCGCTTGTAGCTCGCTCCACATAGACATGGTTGGTTCCCAATGTGAATACGGCTGTGTCAAACGTATGGTTTGCCACCTTCTTCACCGTATGTAGCACTGAAACAGGGTTATACATCACACCGAAGGGGTTTACCATAGCACGAAACTTCTCTTCTTCGAATCGCTTACCAATATTGTCGGCAAAGCACGACCCTACAAAAAGAATCCGCTCACAAGGTTCCAACTCAAATGTTGGACGGGGGATGTTGACAATTGTTCTAAATTCCATTGAGCGCAAAGGTAAGAAAAAAATGGATAGAATACTCAAACGGAAAGAATATTTTTCATACTTTTTATTGCTTAAATATTCATATCAGAGAATTATTCTGTAAGATAATGTTCAATCTCATATATTATTTGTATATTTGCCCTACTTATAAGCTTATTGTTTTTAAGTTGAGTAATGAAATGGATCAAAAGACATTAGAGTTTGTTACTTATTGCATTGGCAAGTTGTCGGTAATGCTGAAACTACCACAACAAGAAGTGTATCGTAGGTTGAAAACCTCTGGTATACTGGATGAATATATTGTGCCATCTTATGATGTCTTGCATACATTCGGCTCTCGTTATCTGATGGAAGATTTAACGGAATACATGAAAGAGAAAGGAGTTTTATAAATCAAGAATACACCCAATGTACACATACAATTACCCACACCCAGCCGTAACGGCTGACTGTCTTGTTTTTGCCCGCACTGATGAGGGGATGAAACTGCTGTTGATACAGCGGAAAAACGAACCTTGTAAGGGGAAATGGGCATTCCCTGGTGGCTTCATGGATATTGACGAGACAACGATTGATGCTGCTCGTCGTGAGTTGAAAGAAGAGACTGGTTTAGTGGTTGGCGAGCTGCATCGTGTTGGTATCTTTGATGCTGTCGACCGTGATCCACGTGAACGTATCATCACCGTGGCTTATTACACGATTCTTGACAAACCTGCAGAAGTCAGCGGTTTGGATGATGCTGCACAAGCAAAGTGGTTCTCCTTGACCGAACTTCCCGACTTAGCGTTTGACCATAAGGAAATCCTCCAAGAGGCTGAAAGGGTGTTAGGTGATGGCTGATGGGTGTTGGATGGTCAATGAGAATAATAGGTTTAATTAGCCTAATTAGTCTAATTAGCCTAATTTTAGATAGCAAATGATTTTCTTCTAATATCTTTGTCATTTGTTTTCCCCAATAAACATTGCTTTTATACTCCTTTGCTCCCTGCACCATTGGTGCCTCTGTCGGCAACGTATCCTTAAATAAAACCTCCATAACCTCCGTTCCTCCGAGTGAATTTTAGCGTAGTAAGGTGAAGAAATATATTGACAAAATATTCAAAGAAAAGGTAGGGAAATAGCTTAAAAGTGGACTGTTTTAGCGTCACTGTAAGTTGCTTGTTATCAAGAAGTTGTAAAATAGGCTTTCAAAAGGTGCTTAATTCGACTTCAAAAGGGCGTTAGTAAGGCTCTTAAAGGGCATCTTTTGCAAGCCCAAAGGGCGTCTTTAAGAAGCCAAAAGAGCATGTATTGGTTTTGAACTGCATGAAAATAGCTTACAATTCTCTACTAATAAGGGATTAAATGTTGCTGTTATACTCCTTTGCTCTCTGCACCATCGGTGCCTCTGTGGGTTGTGTATGTTTAAATAAAACCTCTATACACTCCGTTTCTCTGTGTGACATTCCATCAGATGTCCTAAATTTAGGTAGCAGCCTTATCGTTCTAAATGACTGAAGCAAACAGACTTTATCACTCCTCCTTCCGCATAAACCGCTTTTTAGCGTGGATTTAACGTGTATTTCGTCACAATATATAAAAAAACGAATAGAAGTCATCTGCCATACGAAATAATTTAGTAATTTTGCCCTCGGTGGCTATTGTGGTTTCTGTTTGTAGTTCTTTAGAGCGCACAGGATAAGGGGGTGGAATTTCATTAATCACTGAATTTACAGATACTTATACCCCATTGAACTCAGGTTTATTAGTCGCTCAAAATCACGTATATTATCATTTCATATATGAAGAAGCTTTTTTTATTTACGCTCCTTTGCGTAATAACGATGACAACACAAGCACAGACGAATCTCTCCGACTATCTTACGAAGCGAATGCCGAAGCGGGAGACGCGTGCCGTATGGCTGACGACACTTGCCAGTCTTGATTGGCCGAAGAACTACGCACGGTCGGAAGAAAGCATCAAACTGCAAAAGCAGGAACTTATTGACATTCTCGATAAATACCAGAAGGCAAATATCAACACCGTACTCTTGCAGGCGCGTGTGCGTGCAGCTACGATTTATCCGTCGGATATTGAGCCTTGGGACCAGTGTATCACTGGCGTTGAGGGTAGGGCACCGGGTTATGGCTACGACCCACTCGGCTTTGCCGTAGAGGAATGTCACAAACGTGGCATGGAAATTCACGCATGGATTGCGACGATTCCAGTGGGTGCAAAAAACTCATTGGGCTGTAGAACGCTGATGAAGAAGGGCTTTCGAATTAGAAACTTCTCAACGGGTTCTTATCTCGACCCTGCCGATCCCAGTGTTGCTCCTTACCTTGCCTCTATCTGTGGAGAGATTGTAAGAAAGTATGATGTGGATGGTATCAACCTCGACTATATCCGTTACCCTGACGGATGGCCACGTCCTTCTTACCGTGATGGCGATACACCCGACCAGCGTCGCAGTAATATTACAGCCATTGTGCGTGCTATTCATGACGAGGTGAAAGCTATCAAACCGTGGGTGAAGATGTCGTGCTCGCCAATCGGTAAGCATGCCGACCTCAGTCGTTATAGTTCAAAGAATTTCAATGCCCACGACCGTGTTTCACAAGAGGCGCAGGAGTGGATGAGATTAGGGTTGATGGACCAGCTCTATCCGATGCAATACTTCCGTGGCGACAACTATTATCCTTTTGTCGCAGACTGGGTTGAGAATGCTTATAAGCGTGAGATTGTGACAGGTTTGGGTACTTACTTCCTCGATCCACGTGAGGGTAATTGGACTTTGGGCGACCTCACCCGCCAGATGTATGTGAGTCGTGACCTCGGAGTGGGACATGCTCACTTCCGTTCTTACTTCCTCACGGCTAATAAGCAGGGTGTCTACGACTTTGAGAAGCAGTTTAATGCTACGCTTTCCCTCCCCCATAAGATGCAGGGTGTCGCATCAACGGCTGCCATGCCATATGCTGTCAACTCCTCATTGGTAGAACGTCGAGAGGATAAGTCGGTGATTCTGAGGTGGAAGGCGGTCACTCCTTATTATAATATATACGCCAGCTACACCTATCCTGTTGATACTGAGGATGCGCGAAACCTACTCTTTGCACGTTATACTGGGCAGACGCTGCAGTTGAAGAACGTGAATCCTAACCTCTATTTTGCGGTCAGAGGTATGGACCGTTACGGATTAGAAACGCCTGCTTTACAGGAGAATATGAAGTCTTCGACGCTTTCGAAGTCTCCTGCTACCCTGCTCGCTAATGATGGAAACACCCTCACCCTCCCTGCTGCAGCAAAGCTAACGGATGCCGATCGTTATGTAATCCTCTCTTTGCAGGGTGTCATCCTCCGCATTATCAACGCTAAATCGGTAAGAAACAACCTGTTATATATCGGCTCCTTGTCCGACGGTATGTATTCCCTCAAGGTCTATAACCACAAGAAAAAGTCCTTCATGTTAGGTTCGTTCATGGTCAAGAGGGCTTCGAAGTAGACGAGTTAACGGGTGGACGAGTTAACCAGTTGCTTGTAGACAGGGTAATTGTAGACAGAGTAACATGGTAAGTTGACAAGTTAACGAGTTGACAAGTTAACGAGTTGCTTGCGAAAGAAGACAAAGTAACAGGGTAAGTAGACGAGTCAACGGGTGGACGAGTTAACAAGTTGCTTGCGAAGAGTGACAAGATAACATAAAAACAAGTTTATCCTTTATAACAAGTTAATGCTGTGCTGTCGGTGCTTAGCACATCGTGTGCGGATGCTTCGCACATATGGTGCGGGGCGTTGAATGCTCTGCAAATGGTTATTTTGTTTTCTTGTCAATATTTCATTTATCTTTGTAACTTGACGTAGTTCGCTATGCCTTTGTTGTAATGAAAGGCAAGATACTCGATAATAAAACGACCAGTTTAGGCTTTAATAGTAATAGGAAACTTAAAGATGATTATGCATAAGGACATAAATCATTTAATTTTTATCGGATTATAATGGTTAAAAATATAAAACATTGTATTTATAACAATGAATAATTAAAAGAATATGTTTATATTTGCCATAAACTTAAAGACAAGAAGCCTTCCTTTGAAAAAGCCAAAAGTAAAGCCTAACAAGTAGGAACTAACATCTATTCGCAGCGACAGAAATACAAATAATATCCTCAATATATGAGAGAACGCAGCATGGCATCACTTCATGGGTAAGTGGAGAGTTAACGATACTAACACGGCCTCCTTTTCGTCTTATTGTTCAACATTAATAATTAAATAATTATCACAATTTCTTTTTATGAACATCTGTAAGCGTCTTTGTGCTGCTTTTCTCTTGTCTGTCGTATGTGTCGGACAAGTTTTTGCACAAGGTTATCCTCGCATCAGTACCAAAGGCAATGAGCATTGGTATTACGTTAAGTATCTTCGTTCTAACAACGTGTTGGAAGACAAAGGTGAAAAGCAAAAGTGCCTTACTGCCGTTCCACAGGTTATGAATGGAGATCGCCAGTTATGGAAGGTGGTAGCAGCAGAGAACTTTGGTCGTAATAAGAAGTACCAGTTGGTAAGTAAGAGCGGTCGTACCCTTTATGTCAATGGCACAAATCCTTATAGTTCGCGTTTTATGGCGGCTACTAAGGCTACAGATATTACCTCATTCCACATCTTCCAGAGTATGAATACCAGCTTTGGAACAGGTGCATTCGAGTTGGCACCAGACTCTACTAACAGTCATGCGATGAACCAAGTGGGAGAGATTAGGGCTGGACAAGAGATTGGACTGTGGGATAAGGGCGACATCAACAACGTGTTGACCTTTGTTAGCAAGGATGATATGGAGTTCCCATACTATATGCCAGTCATCTCAACAGCTGCAAATCCTGTTTATTATTACATCCAGTTCCAGACAGGTAACTGGCTTTTGAGTGCCAAAGGGGATAAGGCAACCTGCCAAACAGCCTCATTGCATAATGGTAATCTTGATGACATGCTATGGCGTGTATCAGAGAAAGACGGCAAATACTCTTTTGTTAGCAAGAGTGGAAAGGTTCTTTATATCAGCGATTCATACGTCAACGCTGCAAAGGCTCGCAACGTGAAGGATACGCTCTTTACGATGGTGGAGTCAAATAACTCATTGGGTGGCTTCGAGATTGGTAAGTCAACCACAGGACGTAACTTCTTTAATATGTTCCAAGGTGCTGGTGAAGGTAGGTTAATCAGCTTCTGGGACTTAGGCGATGGGGGTAATGTCGTGCGCTTCGTACCAGCAGAAGAGTTGGTACCAGTGTCAGGTATTACTACTTTTAATCCTGCCAACAAATATACGCTTTGGTATACAAAGCCCGCAACCAACTGGATGACCTCTTGTCTTCCTATCGGTAACGGTCAGTTTGGTGCAACTTTGATGGGCGATGTAGCCATTGACGACGTACAATTTAACGATAAGACCCTTTGGAGTGGTAAGCTCGGTGGGCTGACGAGTACGGCTGCTTATGGTTATTATCTTAACTTTGGTAACCTTTATATCCGCAGTCGTGGAATGTCAAAGGTAACAGACTACGTGCGTTACCTCGATATCAACGATGCCGTAGCAGGTGTGAAATATACGATGGATGGCGTAGCATACAGTCGTACTTACTTCGCAAGCAATCCTGATAGCTGTGTGGTAGTTCGCTATACAGCCTCACAGAACGGTAAAATCAATACAACCCTTACACTGAAGAATCAGAACGGACGTAACGTAAGTTATACCGTTGATAATAACAATCAGGCAACGATTACCTTCGATGGTCAGGTCGCTCGCCAGGATGATCATGGTGCAACAACGCCAGAGAGCTACTATTGTGCAGCGCGCATCGTGACAGATGGCGGTACGATTACTAAGAATGCAAAGGGCATTATTGAGGTAAATGATGCCAATAGCATGACTGTTTATCTCCGTGGTTTGACCGATTTCGACCCAGACGCACCGACATATGTGTCTGGAGCTAACCGCCTTGCAGGTCGTGCGGCAGCGACAGTGAATGGTGCACAGAACAAGGGTTACGATGCTTTGTTTGCAGCACATAAGACCGATTATAAGTCGCTCTTCGATCGTTGTCAGCTGACCCTCGGTGATGTTAAGAACAATATTCCAACCCCACAGCTCATCAGCAGCTATCGTAACAACCAGCATGACAACCTCTTCTTAGAGGAACTCTACTTCAATTATGGTCGTTACCTCCTCATCAGTTCAAGCCGTGGCGTATCGCTCCCAGCTAACTTACAGGGTATTTGGAACGACAACAATACCCCAGCATGGCACTCTGATATCCATGCTAACATCAACGTACAGATGAACTACTGGCCTGCTGAGCCAACCAACCTCTCTGAACTTCACCGCCCATTCCTCGATTATATCTATCGTGAGGCATGTGTAAAGCCTACATGGCGTCGCTTTGCACAGGACATGGGTCACGTGAATACAGGTTGGACCTTACCAACAGAGAATAACATCTATGGCTCTGGTACTACCTTTGCCAACACCTATACTGTTGCTAATGCGTGGTATTGCCAGCACCTCTGGCAGCACTATACCTACACAATGGATAAGGATTTCCTGCGCACAAAGGCTTTCCCTGCGATGAAGTCGGCTGTCGACTATTGGTTTAAGAAGCTCGTGAAGGCTGCTGACGGCACCTATGAGTGTCCTAATGAGTGGTCGCCAGAACACGGACCAACGGAGAATGCTACCGCACACAGCCAGCAGTTGGTTTGGGATCTCTTCAATAACACTCGCAAGGCGATTAAGGTTCTCGGTGATGATGTAGTGTCAAAGGCGTTCCGTGATTCGCTTGCAACCTACTTTGCTAAACTCGACGATGGATGCCATACAGAGGTGAATCCAGCTGATGGAAAGACTTATCTCCGTGAGTGGAAGTACTCTTCACAGTTTAATAACCCAAGCAAAATCGGTGTTAACGAGTATAAGGCACACCGTCATATCTCACATTTGATGGGACTTTATCCTTGTACGCAGATCAGTGAAGATGCCGATAAGACCGTCTTTGAGGCTGCTCGTCAGTCGCTGATAGCTCGTGGCGATGGTCATGGAACAGGTTGGTCGCTCGGTCATAAGATTAATCTCAATGCCCGCGCCTACGAAGGTCTCCACTGTCATAACCTTATCAAGCGTGCTTTACAGCAGACTTGGGACACCGGAGTAAACGAGGCTGCAGGTGGTATCTATGAAAATCTCTGGGATGCTCATGCACCTTATCAGATTGATGGTAACTTCGGTTATACAGCCGGTGTAGCCGAGATGCTCCTACAGAGTCATAATGATAAACTCGTGATTCTACCTGCCTTGCCAACAACATTCTGGCAGAAGGGTTCAGTGAAGGGCTTGAAGGCAGTGGGCAACTTCACCGTTGACATTGATTGGGCTGCTGCGAAGGCTACGAAGGTACAGATTGTTTCAAACATGGGTACAACCTGTATTGTGAAATATACTAACGTAGCAAAGGATTATAAGGTGACTACTGCTGACGGAAAGACGGTTAAGGCAAAGCGTATCAGTGATGACGAAATCAGCTTCCCTACAGTGAAGGGCGGTGTATATGTCATTGTTTCTAATACTCCAAACGCTATCGCAGCCGTAAAGGATAAACAATACGGTAACATCGCTTCGGTAGACTACTACAGCCTTAACGGTACAAAGACAAGTCAGTCACAGAGCCGTGGCGTGTACATCAAGCAAATGAAGTATAGCAACGGTACAACAAGCACAACGAAAGTAATCAACTAATCACAGGTTATACATCTTACCCACACTTCGGCTTAGGCTGAGGTGTGGGTTCAACTCAGCGTAAATATTTACTCTCATTTATATGAAAACTATCAGAATCATTGGTCTTTTCGTATTCTTACTGGCCTTAGCACCAACCGTGCTAAGGGCTGGCACATGGGGTGCGAAGCCTGAACACGGTAAGACCTATTTAATCTCAGTAGGGCAAGACACCAAGAATGTCCTTACTCCCTACAAGTATTCATGGTTAAGGGACACGGGTCTTGCGTTCCTTACTTACGCTGAAGGCAACGATGCACAGAAGTGGAAACTCGTTGCTGTGAACGGTAAGCAGGACTGCTATCAGTTGGTAAATGGCGACGGCGAGTTGGCTTTCGACATGGCACTCAACGAAGAAAAGAAAGTCTCTGGCTACCCTTGTATGTGGACACAGAGCATCGCCAATCCTAATCAACAGATTTATATCACTAATAAAGGCAGTGGTTATAAGTTGAGTGCAGTGTCTGCAAGGAATGGTCAGACTTATTATGTAACCTTTGGTTCTATCTCTTCTGTCAACGGATATTACTGTGGTTATGAGAACAGTGAGGCATCAGCTGCTACGCTACAGTTCAAGGAAGTGCCTGCAGTGGTTCTTCCTGAGGGTGCCGACTGGGAGAATGCGAAGGTCTATGAGCGTAACAAGGAGCGTGCGCATGCCACCTATATGCCTTATTCATCAACGAAGGCTATGAAGGCTGATGGTCAGCGTTATGACAAGCCTTGGTTGGACCCAACAGGGGCAAACTACCTTAGTTTGAACGGCACATGGAAGTTGCGTTGGAGCGAGGGAGCTAAGCCAGTCTTGCTCGGTAAGGACGATTTCTGGGGCGATGGCGTAAGTACTGAAGGCTCTGCGTGGAACGATATCACTGTTCCTTCTTGTTTAGAGATGAATGGTTATGGCTTGCCAATGTATGTGAATGTAGACTATCCGTTTGAAGATCAGCAGCCTTACGTTCGTATGAAGGCTGGTTTGAAGAACTCTGTGGGCTCTTATCGTCGTGATTTCACTCTGCCTGCAGGCTGGGAGAATAAGCGTGTCTTCCTCCACTTTGATGGTATCTACTCTGCTGCTTACGTTTATGTGAATGGCAATGAGGTGGGTTATACAGAAGGAGCAAACAATGTCAGCGAGTTTGACATTACTAAATATCTCCGCACGGGTAAGAATAATGTTGCCGTACAGGTGATTCGTTGGAGCGATGGCTCTTATCTTGAGGGTCAGGATATGTGGCATATGAGTGGTATTCATCGTGATGTTTACCTTGTGGCTACACCAAAGACTTACTTGGCAGATCATTATATTAAGGCTACTGTTACACCGGGTTCTACTACCGTTGCTACGGGTAGTGCGGCTACATCTGTAGACCTTACCGTATGCAATCGCGATAAGACTGCAGCGAAGAAGACCGTAACCGTAACGCTCTTCGACCCATCGGGTAAGGAAGTGAAGAGGCTGAAGTCTGACTTTGTCTTTGCTGCTGGCGATAGCTTGAAGACACAGACAGTTGACTTCGGAACACTCTCTAACGTGAAACTATGGTCTGCTGAGACTCCAACGCTCTATACCTTCACTTTCAGCCAGTCGCAGGACGGCAAGGAAGAGGAGGCTTTCTCTACTAAATATGGCTTCAGAAAGATTGACCTAAGTAAGGGTTATCTTGAGGTGAACGGCCGTCGTACCTACCTCAAGGGTGCTAACACACAGGACACTGACCCATTGCATGGTCGCAGCATCAGCACCGACCTTATGTTAAAAGACATAGCAATGATGAAGCAGTCTAACATGAATACGGTTCGTACCAGCCACTATCCACGTCATGCAAAGATGATGGCAATGTTCGATTACTTCGGTCTCTTCGTTGTTGATGAGGCTGATATGGAGCTTCACAAGAACTGGGATGGCTCAAAGACAATCATCAATAACACGGATTGGACAGGTGCTATCGTTGACCGTAACGTACGTAATACCCTCCGCGACCGCAACCATCCGAGTGTTGTCTTCTGGAGTTTGGGTAACGAGAGTGGCTCTGGTCTGAACATTATGGCGGCTTACAATGCTGTTCGTAAGCTCGATAACCGCTACATCCACTATGAGGGTTCAACGCGTGATAATGCTGAGGGCACTGATCTCCATTCTGTTATGTATCCTGCAGTTGACCATTCACGTGGTGGGACGACAGGTCCTGTTACCTCAGATGCTAACCATCCAAGTACGGGTAAACCTTATTTCATGTGCGAGTATGCCCATGCTATGGGTAACGCTGTGGGCAACCTTCGTGAGTACTGGGAGGCGATAGAAGGCTCTAAGATGGGTGTTGGTGGTTGTATTTGGGACTGGGTTGATCAGAGTATCTACCCTTATGATGCGATTAAAAACAACCAATTGACAAAGAATGGATTCCCAGCTTATATCACAGGTTTTGACTGTCCGGGTCCTCATCAGTATAACTTCGTTAACAACGGACTTGTCAATGCCGACCGTACATGGAGTGCTGAGCTTGATGAGGTGAAGCGTATTTACCAGTGGGTGGGCTTCGATTTGAATACAACAAGCCGTCAGGTGAAGTTGACGAATAAGTATCTCGACCGCAACCTCGACCAGTTCTATCTTAAGTGGACCCTCCTTGCCGACGGTAAGCCTGTACAGGATGGTATCGTTAAGAAGCTGAATTGCGCTGCTGGTAGTACTGAAACCGTTGACTTGAAGTATAACCCTACAGCCTTTGCAGGTAAGGAACTCTTCCTCAATATCGGACTTTATACGAAGGAGGCAACGAACTGGTGCGACCGTGATTATCCTGTTGCTGAGTTCCAGCAGCAGTTGGCACAGCGCACAGAGGTTCTCCCAGCTGTTGATAATACGAAGGCTGATGCCCTTCACGCAACGAAGAATAGCGATGGTGGTTATACCTACGCGAACGGTAAGCAGAAAGTAACATTCGACGGACAGGGTAACATCACCGTTTGGTCATACGAGGGTAAGGACCTCTTTATGCAGAACAATGGTCCACGTTTTGACCGCTATCGTTGGATTGAAAACGATAACCCGATGGAGGCTTATGGTAATGATCCTACCGATAATGGCGTGAAGTCGCAGACAGCTACCTTCCAACTCTCTGACGATGGTAAGACGGCAACCGTGAATGTTACGCAGAACGGCAACTATGGTAAGGCTACTTATAAGTACACAATCAATGCAAACGGTACGATAGACCTCGCCAGCTCCTTTGAGGCACAGGGCAACGGAGCAAGACGTTTAGGCTTTAGTCTGAACTTCCCAAGCGACATGTCTAAGGTGCGCTACTATGCACGTGGTCCTCGCGCAAGCTATATCGACCGCCTCGATGGCGAAGACTTCGGTCTCTATGAGACGACAGTCAAGGATATGTATGAGCCTTTCGCACACCCACAGAGCAATGGCAACCGCATTGGACTACGTTGGCTCACCCTCACAAACAACGAGGGCAATGGTGTGAAGGTAGAGACATCGGGTGATGTTGCCTTCTCTCTGACGCCTTGGACAGACGCAGAATTGCGCACAGCACGCCACGAATGGGAATTGCCAACATCTAATCGTGTCGTAGCACACTTTGATGCTATCCAGCAGGGTCTTGGTAACGGCTCTTGTGGTCCTGGTCCATTATCAAAGTATGAGATACAGAAAGGTAAAACCTACTCAAACATCGTGCGTTTCATCCCTTTTTCGGAAACGGCAGATGATACCGCAAACGGAATCTCTGCCGTAGTAAACTCAGCGACAACAATAGCACAAGTCTACGACCTCTCTGGTCGTAGACTCCCTGAACCTCCTGCCAAAGGATTCTATATTCAGGGTGGAAAGGTTCATGCTAACTAACGCCTTGCAGTCTTCAGTGCCTATGATTTGACTGTAGGGTAGGGGCGCACGTGGTATTCTTCATTCTAAGGAATGGGTGCCTCGTGCGCCTTTATATTTCAAAATGGTAACTAAAAAGGTTTATGAAAAGTATCTTTCTCCTGCGTAGGGAGGGATAATAAAGGTTCTTCCTAAATATGGATTGATAAACTAAAAGTCTTATATAATAGGCACACGGAGTCACGGAGTGGACGGAGGTAACGCAATATTACGGAGGTGCCGACGGCACAAAGAGCAACGGAGGTGTAGCGTACAGATTCTTGATAACTCTTTTGGGGTAAACACTTTGTAGATAAATTGCTAATAGAATTGGCAAACAAGCTCCGTCACTCTGTGCACCGACGGTGCCTCCGTGACTTCCATTAATTTTTTTAATAATTCTCCGTCCTCTCCTTTTCTCCGTGTGACATTTTGTTAGAAACCTAACCTTAAGTGGCAAACCTTATCACTCCAAAATCCTGAAGACCCAAAATAAAGTAAGCCAAAGCTATAATAAAGCACACTTCTTTCCGTTTTCAAAGAGTGTGCGGAGGCTTAGCACATGGCGTGTTGATGGCAAACACCATTGGTGCGGAGCCTTAGTAAGCTCACAGAAGTCCTCTCTGAAGGAGGAGTGAAAGCATAAAAACCTTGTTATGAAGTAGTAAATAAAAAATATCTTTATTATGAAACAAAAAACTAACTATCTATTTCCTTTAGCCATTATCGGCTTATTCTTCTTCTCTATTGGCTTTGCCTTGGGTATCAACTCTTATCTGATGCCAGTATTAGAGAAGTCAATGCACATCTCTGGTGCGGCTTCAAGTCTGTTGCTTGCAGCGACTTTCATACCGTTCCTCTTGTTCGGTATTCCTGCAACCCATTGTATCAAGGCAATCGGTTATAAGCGTACGATGGCTTTGTCGTTCGCTATCTTCGCAGCAGCCTTTGGACTTTTCATCCTCGCAGCGAAGCAGAACTCACTGACATGGTTCCTCATTGCGAGTTTCGTTAGTGGTGCAGCCAATGCCGTTTTACAGGCATCTGTCAATCCATATGTGACGATTCTGGGTCCGATGGATTCGGCAGCACGTCGTATCTCTTGCATGGGTATCAGTAATAAGTTGGCTTGGCCAGTGACAACCCTCTTCATTACTTTGGTGATTGGTAAGGGTATTGGCGATACGCAACTCACCGATCTTTACATGCCATTCACCATCATTATCGGTATCTTTTTGCTCTTGGGTGTTATCGCATTGATGGCTCCACTGCCAGACGTGAAGGCTGCAGGTGAGGATGAGAGTGAGCGTGGCGACGAGGCAGCAGTCAGTTCATACGCTGACGGTAAGACAAGTATTCTGCAGTTCCCACACTTATTGTTGGGCTGTTTGGCACTCTTCCTCTATGTAGGTGTAGAGACCATTTCGCTTGCTACGGCAACAGGTTATGCACAGTCGTTAGGCTTGGAGGGTGATAACTACGGATTTATCCCTTCAGTGGGTATGATTGTGGGTTATATCTGTGGTGTAATCTTCATCCCACGTTACCTCTCTCAGGCTGCTGCAATGCGCATCTGCGCTATCATTGCCCTCGTTGGTAGTGTGGCTGTTGCCGTTGTGCCAGACCCCGTTATCTCCGTTTATTGCATCTTCTTGATGGCATTAGGCTGTTCATTGATGTGGCCAGCACTGTGGCCTTTGGCAATGGCAGACCTTGGCAAGTTCACTAAGTCTGGTGCTTCACTGCTGACCATGGCGATTGCCGGTGGTGCTGTGATGCCTTGGTTGCGTGGTGTCGTACAGGATTGCACCTCTTTCCAAACCTCTTACTGGGTCAGCGTCCCTTGTTTCCTCTTCATCCTTTACTACGGACTCGTAGGCTACAAGATTCGTACGAAGAAGGAGGATTTATAAGGAGTTAAGGAGGATTTGATGTGGAGTTAAGGAGGGAAAGCTAAGGAGTTAAGGAGTTAAATGGAGTTAGAGGAGTTAAGACAACAGCGTTTACACTTGCTTCTTTGCCTAATATAATATTCTGCTTTTCCCCTTTCACTACCTCCATATTGTAAATAAAAATCAAGTCTTAAAAATAAAAAGAGCATGAATTGGCGTTCAATTCATGCTCTTTTCGCTTCTAAAAGATGCCCTTTTGAACCCTTACTAACGCCCTTTTGAAGTCCTATTAGGCACCTTTTATGTTGCAAATTTATAACCGACTGATTTTTTGTTGATTGCAGACTTGCTTTTTATACGTGTTTTTGTCCTTATCTATAGCTGTTTTATACGACCTTGTATAATGATTTTTCAAACTCTTGTTTGCAGATTTTTGAAGGCTAAAAAAAAAATGATTTTCAATGTTAGAGGGTGATAATAGGGTAGATTGTTGACTATCTTAGCTATGTTTTTGTTTGATAAGTAACTTCGATTCTTCCGTTAAAGCAATACGAAAATCGTTCACACATTTAACGGAAGAACCAATAATTCTTTTGCGTTTTTATGATAGGGAAGAACTAAAATCAGAATTTCTCGTTTGGAGTGACATTCTTATATTTGGGTATATATAAGAATTTTCAAAGTGAAAATGTCATGGGGTAAAAAAACACCAAATGATTGCTCAAATGGTGTTATCGTTTCGTCTTTCCAAATAAATCAGCGTGTGTTCCCGTATTCATCATGAGCAAGGTCAATTCTGTGTTGTTCTGCTCCCATATAAGCAACCAATCAGGTTGTATATGGCATTCCCATTGTCCATCCCTATTACCATGTAACAAGTGAGGTCTAAATTGGACAGGAACTCTACCGTTAGTTACCAATTCGTTGATAACCTCTTTGAGTTTATCCATTGGCAGCCCACGCTTCTTGCATCGTTTGAGGTCTTTCTCAAACTGGTGTGTTGTCAAGAGTTTATATGCCATCAGATGCCTAACTTGGAAAACAATTCATCTGCATTAGCATACTCGTTGACACGCCCTTGTTCCTTGTCATTAAGTGCCTGTTCGTAAGCAGTGTGCTTAGTTGTGGTTTTATGTACCGTCCACCCCATACGTTTTACGAGCGACTTCAATAACGATGTGTCAGCCTTGGGAATTTCCAAGGAATAGGTGTCTGTTATTGTACTATCTGTATTCATTACTTGTCCTCCTGTATTTTCGTTTATATTGCAAATATAATCTTTTCTTTTGAGAGTTGCAAGAGAATAAAAGAAAAAACACCAAATGATAATTCAAATGACGCTTTATAAAAGTATCCTCATCAGTACGACATAATAATTCATAATCCATAATTATTCGAACAGAGTTCTCATCAGTACGTCATAGTTATGATTACCGATATAGCTCAAGGAGTATAATCAAATCATAAAGTTCAATGTTCAAAGTTCAAAGGATAAAGCGTTAGCGTAATTAGCGAAATTCGTAGTTAGTAAAAGAACATATTTCATAATTCAAAATTCATAATTATGATTACCGATATTGTTCAAAGGTTAAACACAAATCATAAAGTTCAAAGCTCTATGTTCAAAGGATAAGAGTTTCCTCTTGCGTAACTCACAAGAATATTGTATATTTGCAAAGAACAATTCTTTACCAAGCATATCAGAACTTATAGACATTCTTGAAGGCTGATTGCCACAAGACGAAGCTGACTTCTTGACGTACTGCTAATGGGTCATGCTACTCGAAAGAATATCTTTTGGATTATGGATAGTATAATGGAGGAGTTCTTGGACGAGGTGTTTTAAGCTCAATTAATTCTTATAGGAATAGACTCTCACCAACTGACTTTTGAAGTTGCTGTCACTGCTGTCAGGCTTCAGATGATTGTAATATGCTGAAGGAGAGTTGGTTCGCTCAAATGTTAAAAGTGACAGCAAACAAAAAATAAAAATATACTTATAGACTACGAATTTATCTAATGACACGAATCATTATAGCTTACTTATTCGTGACATTCGTGTAATTTGTAGTTAACTTTATGCTTAGAACTATGAATGACTACGAATTTCTCTAATTACGCTAATATTATTGCGATGTAATTCGTGACATTCGCTTAATTCGTAGTTAACTTTATGCTTAGAACTACAAATGACTACGAATTTTTCTAATTACGCTAATATTATCGCGATGTCATTCGTGCCATTCGCGTAATTCGTGGTTAACTTTATGATTTGTACGTTTAATAACTACGAATTTTTCTAATTACGCTAATATTATCGCGATGTCATTCGTGCCATTCGCGTAATTCGTGGTTAACTTTATGCTTAGAACTACGAATGACTACGAATTTCTCTAATTACGCTAATATTATTGCGATGTAATTCGTGACATTCGTGTAATTCGTAGTTAGCTTAATGCCTTGAGTAATAGTTTTTGAGGAATTTAAAAAAGCAAGTTGATAAGTTTATTACAACTCATCAACTTGCTATCATATAACTTGTTTACTCGTCAACTCGTTAACTTGTCAACTTGTTAACTTGCATACCCTCGTTATCATTTAACTTGTTTACTCGTCAACTCGTTAACTTGTCAACTTGTATAACTTGTCAACTTGTTAACTCGTCAACTTTCATATCTCCTACCATCCCTTCTTGGTTTGGTAGCTTTGCTTAGTCTGATTATTTTGCTTTGTCTTTGAATCACTGCTAACGCATAGAGGACGGATGTTATACATGTTGTACTTAGGATTGTTACCACTTCCGCTGCCGTTAACAGTACCTGGATAGAGCCAGCCATTGTTCATGTAGTAAGCTGAGAAAGCTGTTGCCTGTGCGTAGTTGCAGCGGTTAGCGTCAGAAGTCCAGTAGTAAGCCTGACCACCTGGACGCTGGAGACGTGGCGCTCCGTCGTTATACTCGGTGTAAGCACCAGCGAATGGGAAGAACACTCCCTTATCGATATCCTCTTTAGAGAACTTCTTCATATGTGTGTTACGCTCGTAGTATTTACCCACATAGATACCATTTGGACGGTTTGTGTTACCAATGATATGGCCGTTCTTATCGAGTACCTTACCCTTCTTGCAAGCAGGAACGGTTGGGTCGAAGAGCACACCGACGATGATGTTACAGCCGTCTTGATAATAACCAACATACTCACCCGTCTTTGCCATCAGGTTATCGAAGTCAGCCTTTGTAGGCATCATGAACTTACCATTAGAAGCATAGTAAGCAAGGTCGCCATAGCATCTGTTCTGAATAACAGCCTGGAGATTACCCATATGATATGAATAATAACGTGAGTAGCTGTAGCTGTAATTGTTTGCACCAGCGATATTGCCCCAACGGAAATGGTCGAAAGCAGAGGTGTTGAATGCACGTGGGAGGAAGTCTGGATAGAGGTTGAATGGATCAGAATTGGTATAGAAGTAATCCCAAGCCTGCTTAGCAAGTCTGTAACCAGGAACCCAACCCTCTAAATTCGTGCAAGGCTCATACTGCAAGTTGTATTTTCCCCACTTTGTTCCGTCGATGTCAATGCATGAAGTACAAGATACGACAACATCTTCGAGATAGTATTTTGCACGCTGGCAGTTGAAAGGTTCTTTGATTTCGTGGTGGTATATTTCTCCATCTTCAGTTTCAACAGTAAGCACTGGAGCAAAATGTGTGTCAGGGAAGAGTGCTACAAAGAAGGTATCCAATGGTGCTTCAGCTTTTACGGTCAAGTTTCCCTTAGGAGCATATGTCATTTTACCTGTGGCAAGGTCAAACTCTGCCTTGGTGTAGACATTCTGAAGTGTCAAACTCTTAATCTTCTTCAAAGGCTGTCCCTTGTAATGTATAGTCACTCCAAAAACAGAGTACTGCTTATCAAAGGCTACATCTGCCAAGGCATTAACACCTTCAGACGAAATGTTCTTTACCTTATTCCAAGAGTAATCGAAGAATCTGAAGTTCTCAACGGTACCATTCTGATGCCCCTTTACAACTTCGCCCTTGTCATAAACTGTATTCTCATCCAATCCTAAATTAACAACACCCAGACGTGTATCAGTCGCATCATATCTATAAGGATAGAAAACTGCTAACTCATCGCCATCTTTCCAATGAACATTACCTACAAACTTAGAGAAAAAACCGCTCTCGGCAATAGACAGATAATCGTAATCCTTCTGTGGAGAGGTAATGTTGTAAGCAATGAGACGATCGCCTTTATTCCATGTGATAGCCTTTACAAGCGACACATTCGTACGTGTCATAGGTGCCTGTACTTCTCTTACCGTAAATGAACGAGTAGCTGAGCCTGCCGCAGCAGATTGCTCATCAGTAACTTCTGTAGAACAAGAAGCAAGTATTAAAGTGGTTGCACTTAGTAATAATGTGTAAAAACTTTTAATGGTCATACTTTTAAGTTTTTAGTTATCTGTTAAATGTTAGAACGTTAATCTTCAAAATTGGTGAAGTAATCCTCTTTTGCTGCAGGTGAAGGAGTACCTACCTTTACAGAGCCCCAGTCACCAATAGAAGGGTTGTTAGGAGGACAAGGAGCTTTTCTGCCACCTGGATTAATACCACCATTATGTCCACCGCCACCTTTACCTTTACTATCACTCGTTAAGAGACTTTCAAACTCAACTTTTGTACACGCTGTGTACGGTTTCAAATAATTCTTCATATAAATTCCTTTTTTGGTTATTTCAATTTTAATTTTTATGAATAATAGGTTCTATATATATACATTTTTTCGAGTCAAGTTCTATCTGAAGATGTAACAAGATATAGCAAGTTAACTTACGAAAATCTCTCCTTATATATAAGAGGTATTATACGCAAAATCCAGATATACTAAACGCATTTTTTTAAGTGTAACATAAAGTTTGACGAAGCAAAGATATACAAAAAACGTATACACAATTATATTTCTATTGATAAAAATAACTAATAAAGATTTACGAATCTGACATTCTTAAATTACGTAAAATTCAGTGTTAAATAGACTTTCAAAAGCAAAAATTCTAACTAAAAAACACAACCAAAATACAACATAAGTTAAGCGACGAAACAAGGCTTAACCCCTTTAAGCATAAGAAGTTGGTTTGTTAAGTGTAAAAAATATACTTTTTGGGTGCTACTTAGGGTAAAAAGCTGGTTTAAAAAGAGATATAAAAGGCTTATCTTTTCTCTCATCAAGATAGTAGTAAAGTGCTACGACTCTCCTATGTAATAAATATGCAGGTTATGAGGATGGGATTAACTTAAATTCTTTTATCTTAAAATGTCGGTATCAGAATTGACTTAATCAGTAAGAGGGTGGGTGAGTAGCTACGAAACCATGTTAAAAAGCATATAACTTGCAAGTTTTTTTATACGAAAACTTAAAAACTTCTTTACATCTTAATATGCAAACTTATGCATATTTCGCAACTTAAGAATCAGATTCCCCAATTAATCGAACGGAGTTCTTATCCGTATATCAGTGTTTATAAATACGACCACGTCGCGCATATGTACATATTACGGAGCCATATGAGACGATATAAAACAAAAACTTGCCAACGAATCGCACTTCACTGAGTTGTCCGAAGACAGCTCAACGCTGTACGAGCGTTGGCAAGATTATATTTTTAAACCTGCAGCTTTAAGAAGGGGACTTCCTAAAGAGAGGAGTTAGAAGGTATCTTATTGGAAAGTCATTACATATCTACCTGCATTTGAATTGTCCGATGTCAAAGTTATAGTACTACTATTAAAGGTTAAATAGTAAGCCCAGTTACTATCATCAGCATGACCAGTTGACGTCCAATAGTATCCACTTGTTCCTAAGTCACTGAAGTACCCCCAAGCGTAGTATCCCAAAGCAGGAAGGAAGAAGTAGCTGCTCTTATATGTAGGAGTACCCTGTTTAACTGTTTTATTGAGAGAGAAGTCATCTTGACGCATATCTCTATTATAAGGGGCTGGAGCTTTAAACTCTGATATCTGAGGAATATATAACTTTTTCAGTAGCCACATACCTCCTTTATGAAGATGTCCCATAGATGTCCAAATTTCTTCTCCATCCCAACGTGGGTCACCATTCGAGATATACCATGCCATCTGATTAACATTTGGAAGCATACGACAAGAGTACTTAGCATAATTAACACCTGCTGTTCTATCATTATTAAAGAAGTTATCTTCTCCGATACCTGAATAAGGTTCATTTGCAAGCACAGGCTGCAAAGGATTTGCTGAATTCCACTCACAGCCATTCCAGAAATTATTCTGTGCATCCCACATGTAATACTTACTACCGTCGTAATCCGTTACATTGATATTGGCAGTCATATCATAGTAGTCGTTCTTCTCATAGTCGAACGCTGGATAGGTCTTAGTAATCGCACCCTCAACGTTTGTTGCATAGTCCTTAATCCAATAACGTACGGTCAAGGCATGTCTACCAGGACGAATTACCACGTAGGCACCATTAGTTGCAAGGTCTGCTGTGCTGTTAGTCAATGGGAAACCATTAGCATAAGAGCCGCTACCCTTTGTAGTCATAGTAATACTCTTACCGCTTGCAGAACCTGTCAACTCACCTGTTGTTGTGTCAAGTGTGTAAGTACCAGTAATATCATTATCAGATGTTACCTCAATCTTTGTCAACTGACAATTCTTTACACCTGTATTGTTTGTAAATGGCTGGAACACGAGGATAGCTGCCTGGTGATCGAGACGGAAGTTAAATACACCATTACCACCTGTTGCATTTGCTGTACCACAGTCACCTGCCTCACCAATATGTGTGGTGCTATTAGGCTGTGCCTGACTCTGTGCTGCAGAGATTGTTACGTTGTTGTTAAGACCATTCTTACCAGGGTAATATACCTTATAAGTTGTGCTGTTAGTGTATTTACCAGGAACCATGAACTTAAAGCTGGCAGTCTTCTCTGTTGGAGCATTGCGACTCTTGTTCCAAGTTCCGTTATCATCCTTTACATAGATATGATCACCAGCCTCCCAGAAGAAAGCACCGTCGTCATAGTTGAGTGATGTACGTGTTGCAGCAGCACCTGTCACGAATGAAGTAAGGTTGCTATTGTTTTCAGTGTTTGTTTCTACAGTGCTTTGTGCTACATCTTCATTAGAGCAAGACGCAAACACCATTACAATGCCACACAATGCTATTAATGATAGCAGGCGCACCTTAAAAGTCTGTTTTCTCATTATTAATATAGTCTTTTTTGCTTATTACTTATTTAATTAAAACTCTCTTTTGATTAATCTTCCCACAAAGAAGTATGTCCATTACTTGACGAAGTCTCGCCACCAACCTCAAGCCACTCTACTTCTTCCTTTGCGTTAGAGGCAGAAGGTCCTGTGCGGCGACGGCCTGGATTGTGCTGACTATGGAATGATGCATCTAACAAAAAGCTCTCACTGTTGATGCTCATTATCTCTGTCTGAGGCTTCTGATATCCCGATTTAATCTTATTCTGTTTCATAACTTATGGTATAAAATGCTGTTTATTTACTTATTTTATTATCCTTATTCTCAATTTGTAGGACGTAAAAATGTTTACACTCACTCTTTAAAAGTGGGAGTATAAGGGTGATATTGAACTGGTTTTTAATCCTTATTCTGTTATCCTAATTGAAGAACTTTATGCAGTTTCACACTGCTCTTTTTACCTTATTATTTAATATCAAGGCTTTGTTCGTTCTTAATTATATTTATCCCCAAATTACATCCTTTTAGTAATTAATTCTCATTTTCGGTTGCAAAATTACTGAAATAATTTCAATCTCGCAAGATTTTAATTAAAACAACCCTCATTTTTTTATTTTTTCACTTGCTTTCTTTATGACTAACAAGCTCTTATAAGTAGTGAGAATGCGAAGTTATGAGGCTAAAAAGGGTATGAAGTTAAAGGCATTGATTAGAAATAGAATAAAGACTTATATACTTGTAGGGTATGACTATCCTTAATGAGGCGACCTTACAATGCGGGATAAACTACAGGTTAAAAGCAAATATATACTATGTCTATCCTTTTTCTACAAGCAAATGATTCTCATGTTAATTGATATTTGTAAACTATTTTTGTGCAACTCAAAACCAATACATGCTCTTTAAGCTTCTTAAAGACGCCTAATTGACTTGCAAAAGATGCCCTTTAAGACCCTTACTAACGCCCTTTTGAAGTCCAATTAAGCAGCTTTTATGTTGCAAGTTTATAACCGACTGATTTTCTGTTGATTGCAAACTTGCTTTTTATCCGTGTTTTTGTCTTTATTTATAGCTGTTTTATTCGAAATTATGTAATGATTTTTCAATCGTCATCTATGCGAATTTTTTACCGACTACGAATTACGCGAATGACACGAATTATATCACAACAGTGTTAGCGTAATTAGCGAAATTCGTAGTTAGTAAAGGAACATATTTCATAATCCATAATTCATAATTCATAATTATGATTACTGATATAATTCAGAATTCACAATTCATAATTCATAATTATGATTACTACTGTTAATTGTGGTTTATCACTACAATTAACTTGTCAACTTGTCAACTCGTAAACCTGTCAACTACCCATATCATAAAGTTCAAAGTTCAAACCTCAAAGTTCAAAGTTAAGTTCTACTTGTTTCTTTGTCGTTTGAAATAAAAATCGTAACTTTGCAGCCAAATTATTATATAATAAGGTATTAGAAAACGATGATTACACTTTCAAACCTTGCTATCCAATTCGGCAAGAGAGTTCTATACAAGGACGTTAACTTAAAGTTTACACCAGGTAATATTTACGGAGTCATTGGTGCCAATGGTGCTGGTAAATCAACCTTGCTTCGTGCCATTTCTGGCGACTTAGAGCCAAACAAGGGAACAGTAGAGTTAGGACCAGGTGAGCGTCTGTCTGTATTGGAACAGGACCACTTCAAATATGATGAGTATAAGGTAATGGACACAGTCCTCATGGGACATGATGCACTTTGGCAGAACATGAAAGAGCGTGAGGAACTTTATGCTAAGCCAGAGATGACCGAGGAGGATGGTAATCGTGCTGCCGACTTAGAGTTGAAGTTTGCTGAGATGAATGGATGGGAGGCTGAAAGTAATGCTGCACAGTTGCTCCAGAACCTTGGCGTTAAGGAGGATTTGCATGAGAAGCAGATGTCACAGCTCTCAAATACTGAGAAGGTGCGTGTGATGTTGGCTAAGGCTCTCTTTGGTAAGCCAGAGAACTTGTTGCTCGATGAGCCTACTAACGACCTCGACCTTGAGACCGTTGAATGGTTAGAGGATTATCTCGGTGAGATTGACGAGCATCAGACAGTATTGGTTGTATCGCACGACCGTCACTTCCTCGACTCAGTCAGCACACAGACAATCGATATCGACTTCGGTAAGGTAACCGTCTTTGCTGGTAACTACTCGTTCTGGTATGAGAGTTCACAGTTGGCTTTACGTCAGGCTCAAAACCAGAAGATGAAGGCTGAGGAGAAGAAGAAGCAGTTGGAGGAATTCATCCGCCGATTCTCTGCCAATGTTGCTAAGAGTAAGCAGACAACATCACGTAAGAAGATGTTGGAGCGTCTGAACGTAGAGGAGATTCGTCCATCAAGCCGTAAATATCCGGGTATTATCTTCTCTATGGAGCGCGAACCGGGTAACCAGATTCTTGAGGTTGAGAACTTGAAGGCTGTTGATGAGGACGGAACAGTACTCTTCGATAATGTGAACTTCAATATTGAGAAGGGACAGAAGGTAGTCTTCCTCTCTCGCAACTCAAAGGCTATGACTGCGCTCTTCGAGATTATCAATGGTAATCGAGAGCCTGATGCTGGTACATATAATTGGGGTGTGACAATCACTACGGCTTATCTCCCATTGGATAATACCGAGTTCTTCGATTGTGATTTGAATCTCGTTGACTGGTTGTCACAGTTCGGACCAGGTAACGAAGTGGCTATGAAGGGCTTCTTGGGTCGTATGTTGTTCAAGCAGGAAGAGGTTGAGAAGAAGGTGAACGTACTCTCTGGAGGTGAGAAGATGCGTTGTATGATTGCACGTATGCAGCTTCAGAATGCCAACTGCTTGATTCTTGATACGCCAACTAACCACCTTGACTTGGAGAGTATTCAGGCGTTTAATAACAACCTGATTGGCTTCAAGGGTAATATCCTCTTCAGTTCACACGACCATGAGTTTATTAACACCGTGGCTGATCGTATCATTGAGTTGACTCCAAAGGGTACCATCGACAAGCTGATGAGCTACGATGACTATATCCATGACGAGCAGATTAAGGAGCAAAAAGCAGGAATGTACTAAGATTGTCAAAACATGGCATACTATTTGCAAGGGTATGCCATGACAAATAGTGCAATAAAATTATGAGTAAGAAAGAGAAAAATATAAAGATTGAAGGCGAAGAGCTGGAGTTGAATAACGAAGAAACAACCCAGAACAGCGCTGAGGCACAGGCGGAAGATGCTAACGGAGAGGAAACTCCTACAGAGAAAGAACTCGACCCATTGGTAGCTGCACAGAACGAAGCTGAGCAGTGGAAAGACAAGTATATCCGTTTGGTTGCCGAATTTGAGAACTACAAGAAACGTACACTGAAGGAGAAGTCAGAACTGATTCTCAACGGAAGTGAGAAGACTGTAGCTGCTATTCTGCCTATCCTTGACGACTTTGAGCGTGCTACTGCCGATAAGACAGAGGACCCACAGGCAATTAAAGAAGGTTTCGAACTTATCTATAAGAAGTTTTTGAAGGCCTTGGAGACACTCGGTGTTAACAAGATTGAGACCGATAATGCTGACTTCAACGTCGATTATCATGAGGCTATCGCAATGGTTCCTGGTATGGGCGACGATAAGAAGGGTAAGGTTATCGATTGTGTACAGACTGGTTATACGCTCAATGACAAGGTTATCCGTCACGCAAAGGTTGCTGTCGGACAATAATTTCATAAGGAAGAATGGCAAAAAGAGATTACTATGAGGTGTTAGGTGTCAGCAAGAATGCCTCTGAAGACGAAATAAAGAAAGCATACAGAAAACTTGCTATCAAGTATCATCCTGACCGTAATCCGGATGACCCTGAGGCTGAAGCAAAGTTTAAAGAGGCTGCTGAGGCTTATGATGTACTGCACGATCCACAGAAACGCCAACAGTATGACCAGTTTGGTTTCGATGCTCCTGGTGGTGGCTTTGGTGGTGGTCCCTTCGGTGGAGCTGGTGGCTTCTCTATGGACGATATCTTCTCTATGTTTGGCGATGTGTTCGGTGGACATGGCGGAGGATTTGGCGGCTTCGGAGGTGGCGGTCATCAAGCCCCTAAGTACCGTGGCTCTGACCTTCGTTTAAAGGTTCGTCTGTCGTTACAAGAGGTTGCTACGGGCGTTACCAAGAAGTTTAAGGTGCGTAAAGACGTTCCTTGCGAACACTGCCACGGCACTGGTGCTGAGGAGGGTAGCGGAACAGAAACTTGCCAGAACTGTCATGGTTCGGGTGTTGAAATCCGTACACAGCAGAGTATCTTTGGTATGATGCAGACCCAGACTACCTGTCACGTATGTAATGGTGAGGGAACTATCATTAAGAACAAGTGTACTCACTGTCATGGTGAAGGCGTTGTAAAGGGCGAGGAAGTCGTTGAAATCAACATACCAGCGGGTGTTGCTGAAGGTATGGTGGTCAATGTTCCTGGCAAGGGTAACGCTGGTAGACACAATGGTGTGGCTGGTAATATCCAAGTATATATCGAGGAGGAACCTAACGACACCTTCATTCGTGACGGACAGAACGTCATCTATAATCTCTTGCTCGATTTCCCAACGGCTGCCTTAGGAGGTCAGGTGGATATCCCAACCATTGATGGCAGCAATGTAAAGATTAAGATTGAACCAGGAACACAGCCAGGTAAGACGCTCCGCCTACGTGGTAAGGGTCTTCCAGCCGTACAAGGTTATGGCAGCGGTACTGGCGATTTAGTGGTTCACATCAGTATTTACGTTCCAAAGGAGTTGAATAAAGAGGAGAAGAAAATCATCGAAGACTTACGCCAAAGCGAAAACTTCCGTGGTGATAACAGCACTAAACGCTCTATCTTCGAGAACTTTAAGAAACTGTTTAGTTGAACGAGTTGACAAGTTAGACAAGTTGACGAGTAAACAAGTTAAATGAGTTGACAAGTGAACAAGTGAACAAGTTAAATGAGTTGACGAGTTAGACAAGTTGACGAGTAAACAAGTTAAATGAGTTGATAAGTCGAACGAATTGACGAGTAAACGAGTTTTTAATTAGCAATGAGTTTACAATTAGAATTGAGATAATGATTATATGCCCCATTAGACTTCTTTGGCTAATGGGGCTAAATCATTTCCCTACATTCCATCAACACCCAACACCCAACACCCATCACCCCCCCATGAACTACCAAGAAACCGTAGAATATCTATTCAATAGTACACCCGTCTTCGAACACGTCGGGGCATCTGCTTATAAAGAAGGACTCGAGACAACAAAGGCTTTGGACGAGCACTTTGGACATCCACATACTCACTTCCTTTCTATTCATGTTGCAGGAACCAACGGAAAAGGTTCATGCTCCCACACGTTGGCAGCTATCCTCCAAGCTGAAGGATATAAGGTCGGACTCTATACCAGTCCTCACCTCGTTGACTTCCGCGAACGTATCAGAGTCAATGGAGAAATGATTTCAGAACAGGAGGTTATCGACTTTGTTGAACAGGAACGCAACTTCTTTGAACCGCTGCACCCTTCTTTCTTTGAACTCACAACAGCCTTAGCTTTCAAGCACTTTGCTGAGCAGAAGGTTGATATTGCTATCATTGAAGTGGGCTTAGGTGGTAGACTCGATTGCACAAACATTATCACCCCTATCTTATCGATTATCACCAATATATCACTCGACCACACCCAGTTCCTCGGTAATACGCTCGGAGCAATCGCAGCAGAGAAGGCTGGTATTATCAAACATCGTGTACCTGTCGTTATTGGTGAGTCTGTCCCTGAAACACAGATTGTTTTCAAGGCAAAAGCACAGAAAGAGGATGCGCTCATTGTCTTTGCTGAAGACATCCCTGCAGTGCTTTCTTCTCGCCCTAACCCCGATGGTGGTATCGCTTATCAGACTCGTTTCTTTGGCGATTTTGTGGGCGAATTAGGTGGTAGCTATCAAGAGAAGAATGCCAACACGGTACTTACTGCTGCCATGCAGCTATATAATAAAGGTATTATCAAGAATACGGATAGCATTGTGAAAGGCTTTGCCAATGTTTGTGAACTGACGGGCTTAATGGGTAGGTGGCAGAAGCTACAGGCTAATCCATTGGTTATCTGCGATACAGGACACAACGTTGGCGGATGGACTTATCTCTCCCAACAAATCAAACGTCAACAATGTAAACAGAAACGTATTGTCTTTGGTATGGTGGATGACAAGGATCTGCATGCTGTCATGTCTATGCTCCCTAATGATGCCATTTACTATTGGACACAACCAAGTACGCATCGTGCCTTCCCAGTAGAGAAGGTTGCCGAAACAGCCAACGACTACGACCTGCACGGAATGGTCTTCCCAACCGTCCTTGAAGCCTACCAAGCCGCCCTTCATGATGCTGCCCAATCCGACTTCATCTTTATTGGTGGCTCCAGCTATGTGGTTGCCGACTTGCTGACAAGCCTACAAAAGAAGTAGCAAAAGTCCCTTCTTTATTAACCCCATATTACTAAATAAAGTTTGATTTTAGTTTGCTGTCACTTTTAACACTTTACCTTAGATGCTTATAATCAACGCATTATAAGTATACAAGAAGTGACAGAAGTGACAGCAAAGTTGATTTTCATAATATCACGACCTCTCATTAGATGTTGGCAGTACTATGTCTTGTGAAATTTTAATTCCTCTTTCATTGCGAATTGCTTTCCATAACTTTGCAAAAGTTACCGACTAAAATATGTTAACGCACAACATTTAATTTACCTCCAAACAGTCAAAAAAGTAGGGGGTATTGTTGCAAAAGACAGATAATTTCCATAACTTTGCAAAAGTTACCGACTAAAATATGTTAATATGACCATTCAAGAACAGATAAAACAACGGATAGACGAAGCTGAACCAGGAACGGTTTTCTTTGTCAATGACTTTGCTGAGTTTGATAATGAATATGTCAGTAAGTTATTATCGACGATGAAAGGTTTTGGTGTTCTTGAACGCCTCGCAAAAGGCATATACTATAAGCCGATAGTAACTAACTATGGCAATGTATATCCTTCGGCAGAGAAGATTGTAAAACTGATCGCAGAACATGAAAATGCGGAGATTCTACCAACAGGAGAATATGCTTTGAACGCCCTTGGTTTGTCAACACAGGTTCCGATGAAGGCAATCTATCTAACAACAGGATCGCCGAGGACTATAACTATAGGGAACAAGAAAATAAGACTGAAGCACAGAACTCCCAGCACATATTCGTATCACAGCAAGTTAATGCCATTACTTGTTTTAGCACTCAAGGCAAAGGGGCAATCAAACATAACTTCTGCTGATACAAATAGAATTGAGAAGTTAATCTCTGACTCAACCGAAAAGCAACAGATAAAAACGGATTTGGCAACAGCGCCAGTCTGGGTTCGCAAGTATATAAAACCAATAATAGAAAAGTATGAGCATTTGGCAAGATAAGACAATCGAAGAGCGTATCGCAATCGTACAGAATACAGCATTGAGAACAAATATAGAGGACTTGGCTATAGAGAAGGACTGGTGGGTAACGATTACCCTCAAAGCACTTTTCTCTACGTCATTTTCGGAGTTCCTGCTTTTCAAAGGCGGAACAAGTCTTTCTAAAGGTAAATGGGAGAACATTGATTTAAGAAGGTTCAGTGAGGATATAGACATATCTCTTAGCAGAAGTTGGTTTACTGAAACGGAAGAAAAACAGAAGCTATATCCTTTTGCCAAGTGCGAGAATAATAATCAACTGAAAAGCTTGCGGAAGGCATCGAGGGAGGTTATTTTCGAGCGACTTTCTCCTGAGTTAAATGAGCAACTTGCAAAATTGGGAGCTAAAGATTTCTACGTCGAGAATGTAAAGAGTATCATACAAGACGGTGTTGAGATTCCTATTGATACAGACCGTGACCCAGTAGTGCTGAATGTTGTCTATCCCAGCATCTTAGATGAAACAAATGAATACATTCAGCCAAAGGTCAAAATCGAAATCAGCTGTATGTCTATGGATGAACCTTTTGAAAACCGAGCATTAACTTCACTGATTTATGATACTTTTAACGAAGTGGATAATGCTACCCAATGCTTTGTTCCTACGGTACTTCCTATCCGGACTTTTTTGGAAAAGGCATTATTGCTTAATGAGGAATATCAGAAGAAGTCGCCCAGAAGCGAAAGAATGAGCCGTCACCTTTATGACTTGGAGAGATTGATGGACACCTATTCAGAAACAGCTATCAACGACTCAGAACTTTATAAAAGTATCATAGAGCATCGCAAGAAATTCTATCATATCAGTTCTGTGGATTATGACTCTGATAAGCGAGAGAATATTAAGATCTGGCCTACTGGAGAGATAGAAAATTTGTTCCGAGATGATTACAAAGCAATGATAGAATCATTCATTTATAACGAGAATCCATTGACTTTTGACCAACTGCGGGAAAGAATTCTATTGTTAGAGGATAAATTTCGAGAAAACTTAGGTGGAGGCTACCTGGTGGTACTTATGAGATGCCATCTCTCAACAATAACTATCTTGAAAAAAGAAGCAAAATGCTACATAAACTTTTAATAGAAAAACATTTTATAACAAATTTTGTTTATCTTTGCATTTGAACTTCCATAATTCAAAAATATTATTTATATAAAAGTACTAATATGAAACAAATTGACACCTTATTAATAGACCTACTCATGGACTTATTAGCTAATGACGAGAATTCTGGTACTTGTGGACCTGATCTAAGATGGCTCTTTACCGATAATGGCGTTTTGGTCATTACAGGAAAAGGGAAAATGAATGATTATTTATACCGCAACAGATTACCATGGTACAAATATGATATTAAACGAATTATAATAGGTGATGGTGCTACGACAATTGGAGAGGCTGCTTTCAAAGATTGTAGCAATCTAACTTCTGTAACCATTCCAAATAGTGTTACAACAATTGGAAGGCATGCTTTCTATGGTTGCACCAACCTACAAAAAGTAAATATAGGGAATAGTGTTAAGATTATAGAAATGTCAGCATTTAACAACTGTACCAGTATAACACAGATTTCGAGTGAGGCAGTCGTACCACCAACCTGCGATTCAGATGTTTTTGACGGCATTAATAAATCTAAATGTAAACTTATTGTTCCTAAGAATAGTCTTGACGCATATAAACAAGCAGACCAATGGAAAGATTTCTTATTAATAGAGGGTAGTACTACTGGCATTACAAACACTGTTTATAATAAAGCAGGACTTGCTGATGTCTATACAATAGATGGAACAAGACGGCTAAGTAAAGCAAGCACTGACGAAATTAATGCTTTGCCTAAGGGTGTTTATATTGTCAATGGTAAAAAGATAATCATTAAATAACAGACACATCGGTTTTCCTAAGCCACACCATATATTTTTACTTGTTGTATGTTCATCTGACAAAGAAATAAGAATAGGAACAGAAACTTACAAGGAAAACTGTGATGGGTTATACAGAAAGCCTTATTACTATAGAGCAGCAAGTGAGCAATTATTTGCTGCTTTTTCATTTACTTTCTTGCAAATATCAATGCAAAGAGTTATATTTGCAAAAGAAAGGGAGAGTAATATAACGTGAGTTAAAGCATAAGAGGAGTTTAAGTAAAGTACAATTATGATTTAGATTAGAGTATAGATAATGGTTAAGTTAAAGTATAAAGTAGGAATATGAATGTAGCAATGATAATAATATTTGCCTTGATTCTTTTCATTTATGAAGATGCTTTCGGACCATTAAAGAAAGGTAATACGCAATATTATGTTTCTTCTGGTATCGGTAATTGGGGAGGTAAATTCCGTATCGGGACAAGAACAGAATAAGTAGTGGCAGATATTGAATAACATTAAATTTGATTATGAAAACAAAGACGGTTTTACACAGAATTCCCTTGTATGTGTTGGTGGGTTTAGTGCTATTTATGTTGGATAGCTGCTTCCCCAGCTTTAATTCTTCTGGGGAAGTCATGGCTTATCTTGAGAAAAATTATCCAGGGCAGCGTATTGTACTTTCTGATAAGTATGAAACAAATCGTGGCTTGTCAAAGGATATAAGAATTTGGACATTCACGTTGTCAGACTATCCTAAAGATACCTTTCATGTGGCAAGTTATATCAGCAGTTATCCGTTTCCGATGATGAAAAACCAACATGGGATCGAAGATGACTTTGAGAAAGTAGTTATCCTGCGTCGGGCAAAAGAGTTTGAACACGGGCCTATGAAGAAATTCGATGCACTCACGCGACGTCTCTGGGCCCACTTTTCCGAGTTAGATTTCTCTCTAAAACCAGCTAAGTTAGAGCTGAGAACGGTTGATGATATCTGGCGTGCAAAGCATCTGATAGATGCTTTCGACCAGTTCCTTGGTGATGAGAGACTGACTGAGGAGGTTCAATATTATCTTCGCATGTATATGCAAGGACCGTGTTATGATCTGAATCATGGTGGGAGTGTAGCGCCTTCGGATGATATAGTCATTGATAAATCTGGTAAGAAGAAGGGTTGCTATATTGAGCGTCGATTCTGTTTTGGCGTTAATCGACAGGAGTTATGTCAGCAGTTTTACAATGATGTGATGGAGTTTCATCAGTTAATGGACAGCTATGGTAATGGTGTTAATAAAGGGACATATCAGGCATGGGCTGAGAACCAACTGAGACTCGTTAAGCCGTTGTTAGATCTCCCATCTGAGGAAAAACGTGATTCACTTCTTAAATTGTTAGGAGTTCGGGATGACTATACAGGCAGTATATTTATCGATACCGGAATGAAACCTTATATGCTTGTAACCTTATCGGAAAAGGAAGAGGGTTCTGGGTCTTACAATCTCTTCTTCACTTATCCACAATTGCATGCATTCTGCTTACGTAGCGGATTACAGGTACAAGGCGCTGGCGATCATTTTAGAGTGAAAGGAGTAGATGGAAGACATTACGAGTTTTCGTCTCAGTTCTATAAAGAGAAGAAAGGCGCCATAGGCTGGGATGAAGATGTCTGCTATTTTCTACGAAATGGTCGTAAGGTTTTGGTCAAAGGCTTTTATACTCCATATGAATGTATTAGTGATGTCCTTGTACGCCAGATAACTGGACGGGATGTTAAAAAAATGGTTGTGAGTGGACAGATATCTTTAAATGGGCAGACCTTTGGCAGAGGTCCTAACTAACGTGAGTCTGACGAGTTATAAATGTCTATTAATTTGGTGATTAGCAATTTAATATACAAATAGTTACAAACAAAGATCGCTATGATTGTCGAGGACAAAATTACAGAAATATTTTATCTTTGACATGCACTACAAATATGCTATTTGAAAGACTGCATCAGTGGAATCAATACCTTTTCTTGCAGCTCTTTTCTATCAATAGTGGGGTACATATCATCTCCTTTGATTTGAAATGAAGGTGTAAGACAAATAATGTAGACTCTGCCGTTTATAAAATATGGAACAGCATACAAGGGAGCCTCGCATTCTTCTATCATGAAATACTCCTTGTTGATGACAGGAGAACTGCATCCCGCCTCTGCAGACTCCAAGGCAACGATTGCTACTACATCTTTCTGTAGACTGTCTTTAAGCAGCCATACATCTTTTGTTGTAATCGAAAAAGGATGTTTAAGCCACTTGGCATCCAACCCCTTCACCACTGCTTTGATAAGCCATGTATTTGCTTTGTCTTTGTGTAAACCAGTAAAAGCCTTACCTGTCCATCGAAGTTTATAAGTGTTTTCTACAGATATAATGCTGTAAGTTGGTGTAGACTCCTGTCCTTTGACGTTTTGTTGCAGTTGCTTATTCTGATTTTGTTGTGAATTATCTTTTGCCGACGATGATACCGTCTGCGCTGTACAATTACAAAGTATGCAAACCAGACCTACGAAATATAATGCTAATCTCTTCATACTACTGTTATATTTTAAACCTAAACTGATTTGACATTGGAGTAATAGTTGGCTTTGGAGCTGCCTCAATCTCTATATATAACTTTCCCGCCTTTATCAATCTGTGAATAAATTAAGCGTAAAGATAGTTTTTCCACCTTATACAACATACTTTTGTACATTAATTATTCTTAATTATTAGTTTTCTTGAAGTTCTGAGAAAAAATGCTGAAAGTGATACTCCTTTATACACTAAAGGCACCTACTTTAGTCGATAATATCCCGCCTCTCTAAATTTTGCGGTACACATCGCATATATACTCATAGAAAAAGATGTATAGCTACTATACTTCCATAACTTCTGTGAGAAGATGAACACAGTTATGATTAATGCCAAAGTTCAATGTTTAAACCTCAGAAATCAAAGTTATTCAACATCAAAATTCACTACAAATTTTCGAGCAAAAGGTTTAAAATAAAGGATGAAAGCACGTGTAAAAAGCGGATTAGTAACTAACAGTTAATCAAATCGTTATAAAACAGTAAAGTAAAAGGTGCTTAATTGTACTTCAAAAGGGCGTTAGTAAGGGTCTTAAAGGGCACCTTTTGCAAGCCAAAAGGGCGTTAATAGAAAGCTAATTAACGCCCTTTTATTTTCCAACATTTGAATTATCTTTACAGTGTTCTACTCTTTTATAAAAACTGCATAGCAACAAAACTCTTCTTTGCTCACATCAAATCATCCAAAACTAAAAGTTGTGAGATAAACAGAAGAGCTTTGCAGACTTTAATGTTTGAATTAGGATAATAAGGTTTTGATACCAACTTTTCTTAAAAAAAATGTTATCTTTGCAATGAAATAATCCAAAATAAGATGGCAGTAAAAACGGCAAAACAAGATTTAACTTTGAAAGCTTTCCCCGAAGAAATAACAGAAGATGGGGTAAAGATTTACGGGGAGACATCTTATGAAAATCAGATGGCTGTTCTTAGCCATTATCTACATAATGCAGGAAACGAAGAAACCAAGGAAAGAAAAGAAGAAATTATCTTGGCTATTCGTAGTTTTTTGCAGCGTAAGAAGGCACGAGAGAAAAAGTCTGTTGATGATGATTTGACGGATGATGAAGTGTGGGCTGTTGCCGAAAGACCAGCAGAGTATAGTCTGTTTCGTGAATTCTTTCAAGTGCCTTTTCCTGCTCCTGAAAAACCAAAGTTTACCTTTATAGACTTGTTTGCAGGTATTGGTGGCTTTAGAATTGCCCTACAGAATTTAGGAGGAAAATGTGTTTATTCTTCTGAGTTTGATGCTAAAGCACAAGAAACTTATCTTGCCAACTATGGTGAGATGCCTTTTGGTGATATTACAAAGCCATCAACAAAAAGCTATATTCCTCAAGAGTTTGATATTCTCTGTGGTGGCTTTCCCTGCCAGGCATTTTCTTTGGCGGGAAGACGACTTGGCTTTAAAGATGAAACACGAGGAACGTTGTTCTTTGAAATAGAAGAAATACTTAGAAGACATCAGCCCAAAGCCTTCTTTCTTGAGAACGTAAAGGGGCTGGCTATTCATGATAAAGGGCGTACACTTGAAACGATTTTGACTCATTTGGATAACGCTGGTTATGATGTTGTACCACCACGGATTTTGAATGCTATGGATTTTGGGGTACCACAACATCGAGAACGCATATATATTATTGGTTTCCGTAAGGATTTAGGAATAGATATAACAAAGTTTCAATATCCCGAGCCACAGAGCGTGGGTAAGCTTCGTCCAAAGTTCTCCGACGTGATGGAGAGGGACGTTCCCTCTGTGAAATATTATCTATCAACAGTTTATCTTGATACGTTGAAACGGCACAGAGCACGCCATGAAGCTGCTGGGCATGGTTTTGGTTACGAAATTATTGACACTGATGGTGTTGCTAATGCAATTGTTGTTGGTGGTATGGGGAGAGAGCGCAATCTCATTATTGACCCTCGCTTGAAGGATTTTACACCTATTACACGTATAAAAGGTGAAGTAAACCGTGAAGGTATTCGTAGAATGACTCCTCGGGAGTGGGCACGACTTCAAGGTTTCCCAGACAGCTTCAAAATTGTTGTTGCTGATGCATCAGCTTATAAGCAGTTCGGTAACTCCGTGGCTATACCAGCTATTCAGATGACGGCAAAGAACGAACTTGAGTTATTAGGATTAATCTAATTCAAAATACACAATTCAAAATGACAAAGACTGCAAACAAAGGAGAGTGGAGTGAATTATACGTACTTCTTAAACTTTTAGGGGAAAAGAAGGTTTATGCGGGTGATGGTGAATTAAACAAAATAGAGAACTTGTTTTATCCAGTTCTGAAAGTGTTACGTGATGAGCAAAATATTCATTATGAATATTCGTTAGACGATGATATTGTTATTATATCAGAAGAAGGAAAGGAACTTTTGCGTAAGTCGGTGTCTGACTTTCTTTATCAGGCTAATGTGTTGCTTGATGTCATCCGAAAGGAAAAAGGAACCTTTGCTATTCCTGAGATTGAACAATTTATGAAGGAAATTCATAGTAACAAGATAAAAGCAGAGTCGAAGGAAAAGAAGGATATCACGATTGTTATTCATGACCTCCGTACAGGTATGACTCCAACGCTTGGTTTCAGTATAAAATCGCAATTAGGAGGTAATTCAACTCTCTTTAATGCTGGAAAAACAACGAATCTCACCTTTTCCATAGTAGGTCATACCTTTACAGAAGCAGAGATAGATGCGATTAATGCAATTGATACGTCAAGCAAAATCAGAGATCGGGTCAAAAAGATAAATGAGTTGGGAGGTACGCTATGCTTTAAGATGATGGATGATGCAATCTGCTATAACAACTTTGTTCTTATTGATAGCTGTCTGCCTCACATCATGGCTAATATTCTTGTGGAAAGCAATCAAGCTAACACAAAGAACTTAAAAGAGGTGACGGAACAGGTTGCTACTATAAATCCATTAAACTATGACACTACGTACAATCAACAGTTCTACACCCATAAAGTGAAAAACTTTTTAGTGGCAGCTGCTCTTGGAATGGTTCCTCATACGCCATGGAATGGAACCTATCAAGCTAATGGAGGTTATCTCGTTGTGAAAGCTGATGGCGATGTGCTCTGTTACCACTTCTACGATCGTAACCTCTTTGAGGATTATCTTTATTGCAACACTAAGTTAGAAACACCTTCGTCAAGTAGATACGAATTTGGTAAGCTTTATAAGAACGAAGCTAATGAACTTTGCTTTAAGCTAAATCTGCAAGTAAGGTTTAAGTAAGTGATGCTGTCATAGATATGATATACGACTCTGTCTATCTTACCCTTTGTTCTTCTTATACTCAATGTGAAAGGCTGCACCAAAATAGATTGCTCTTACTTTGACACAGCCTTATTATCCTTTCATCCTTTTACCTTGGGTCGCTTCTAATACCTTGCAACCATTTCTTAATCTTTACTTTATAGCGTTGCCCTTCTCATCTCGTCTTGATAGTGAGGCGACTTTTACTTCAAAGTCTGCGGTTGTGTTGTTGTCATCCACGTATTTCTTACCATCCCACTTTCTTACCAGCGCAAGGCCAGAAGAGATGGGGTAATCGCTTTGTTTTAAACTGGAGAAAGAGACGTCGGTAACGGCATTGTAGCCTCTGTCTAACTTGCTTGGACGCATCTGGAACATACGACGAGGACAGATGGTGATGCAGTCGATGACACACTCGAAGGGTACTTCGATGGCATAGAAGTCACCGAAGGCACTACTGGTGACGGTGATATAATGCAGATAACCTTTGCTATCCTTTGTTTCGGCATAGTTCTTCTTGAATTCCTCTGGCGTCCATGGCAGTTTTATCAAGGCTATACCGTTGCTCTCAGAGATGTGAGAGAATTCGTAAGCAGGACCAATGTTGCCACTGGCATCGGTAGATGTGAGGATTGCATTCATGTCTGGAACGTTCGGATTGTTCTTCTGTCCGGGGTCGTAGTTGCTGTTTGTCCATTCGAAATCGGCTTTACTCAAGTCTAAAAAGGCATTCAATCCGCCATACATACTCAGGTCCTCGCCCTCTAACTCAGCCTCAAACTTAGCCTTGTGGTCGATGGCATACTTTGCAACAATGATGGTCTGGCCCGGCTTCACAGGGTAGTCATTGCCCTTACCAGGGAAGTAAGAGATACCCGATGCACCATAATAACGATTGACGAAGTCGTCTTTCGGTGCGAATTGGATAGCTTTACTCGGATCGATGGCATTGACACACAACGCTAATCCGTCAAGATATTTCACCTCATCCGTAGGGTTAAAGATGGCGATATACTGATCGTCATTGTACATTTGGTTCAAATTCTTCATACCCCACGCACGTACATCACGATACCAATAATGCCCAACATAGAACACTTCCTTGATAATCAAGTGGTCTAACTTTGTCTTAGAAGTGGATTGCTTCACAGGCATTTCATTACGCGTACAGCTGTTCAGCCCTAAAAGCATAAGGCTAAAAAGCAGGTACGCAGTTATTTTCTTTTTCATCATTTGTTTTCTTCTATTTATGTTTATATCATTGTGAGCAGTGGGAGGGACTATTGCCACGAGAGGAATAGATTGTGAGTTACAGACGTATAGATACTTCCTTAGCGACGACACTGTCCTCTCCCTCTGTCCATATTACAAGAACCAGTTTCCGAAACCAGAGCCACCACCAATGCCGTGGGTCTGTACATTCTGCGAAGCTTCCAACGCATCTAATGATGACAAGCCTATTTCGTGACCTAAGTAGAAATAGAGTGGGTCGTTCGGGTCGATGGTTGTAGGGTCAGTATCAAAGCTACTGCAGAACACTTTGATAGGGATATTAAAGCGGAAAAGCTCCTTCCATTCTGAATCTGCCCCATACTCCTTTGGCTCGTCAGGGTTGTAAGCCTCTGAACAGATGAACGGACTACGGAAGACATAGGTTGAATGGCGGTTAAGATACTCGTCCTTCGGTATTAATGCCTTCTTTCCTTTCGGACATTTCATCACTCTTACAGAGAGATAGAACTTTGGCAAGAGGTAAGACGGACGTGTATAACGGCCTGCCTCACCCGTTGCAGGGTCCAAACGGCGTGTAATCTCTAATGGCCACTCTTGATGAAGCGCATCGTTTTCATCGGCATCAATATCGAAATTGAAGTGTCCCTTCAGTCCTACACGGTCTTGGTCGTAGGGTGCAACAGCCCAATCAGCATCCTCACGGGTCAACGGAGGGAGTAGACGTTGGTTGAACAACTCACGCGCTCCGTCAGCCATTGCGTTATGAATCCACGTGTCACGATAGGTATATTCAAATATCTTCGGGGTCAGTTCGGCACGTTCCTTCCACGTTGTTTTATTCGCAAAGAGTGGAGAAGGCACCGGTGTCGTGTCGACAGTACCGCCCTTCTTCCAGTCACCAAACTTGTTCTTCTTAGGTTTCCACGTACCACGGCAGTCCATCACCTCGTAAGGATTACCCTTATCGTCGACCTCGCTCACCGTAAAGAATATCTGATACTCATCAGAGTGGTCGAGAATATCATCGTTCATCAGCTTTCCCTCCTTATCGAAGAAGTAGAGGCAGAGTCCCCAACGCTTCAGTTTTCCACCGATGATACGGATGTAATCAGGTCCAGTCTTACCATCGCTCTGTTCAAGATACGTCACCGTACTCTGGCGTTGCACCTCAACCGTAGGCCATTTTGCCGTATTGTTGCGGATAATGACAAACTCCTCCTGCTTCCAAGGGGCGTTATGATAGACGAAGTTACCGTGCATCATACCGTCACCGTGGGAGTGTCCCTCCTTAAACATAGCCAAGCAGGTAGCCCAACCATTGAAAGCTCCGTCTGGGTCGGGGTTATTCACTTGCTCAGAGACCTTTATCTTCGACAGACTATCTACATAACGGTCTGCACCGCTACGTGCTAATCCCTTACTTTCTAAGGGATTTTCGTTATAATCAACATGTACATTGCCAAACACAAAGTTGTCACATGAAGTGAAAACAGCGGCAACACATGATAATAAAAGAATGTTCTTGAATATCTTATTCATCTTCCCAATTCGTTTTTACATCAATACTACGTTATGTCTGTACTGTATGAAGAAGTCTTGTGGTTGTGTCAGCATACGCCAGAGCTGTGCCTTGTTGGCAGCAGGATAGAATCGCTTAACATCCTCAAAACACTTGTCTTCACCGTCCTTGGTATTGGCTATCACACGAACAGACAGCGGATAGTCGATATCAAAGCTGTCCCAACCGGGTTGTAACTGGTTGAAATCCCATAGGAAGCTATGCTCGCTATTGTTCGTATTGCAGTACTTCGCAGGCTTTTCCGACTCTCCCACGTGCTGCTGTCCTTTGTTAAGAATGTGGCAGATGCGCACCTGCAGCTGGAAAGCGATGTCTGATTTGTGGAACTGCATGATGCCCTTAAAGCCCAATCGGTCCATGTCTGAGCCGACGTCTAAGCTGCGTTTCTGATGCAGTAAACCCACGGTATGACCATAACGCTGGCGTGGTGCCTCTGTGTCTGGGTCTGTGAAGTCATCGTTATAAGCTTCTGTAAAAAGTTTTCCGAGTTCTTCTTCCACTGGATCTGTGTCACGATACTCGTAGGTAAAGACCTCTGGCGTAATCTTATTTAGCTCCATTGGATCAATAGTTTTGTAGAGATGATAGGTCTTTCCACCGAAGTTATAAGGCTGCAAAGCCTCTGGTTTTCCGGATACTTCAATCGACTTCCATGCCAACTCACTATCGAATGGCACCAAATTCTGTCCCAATGTGTAGCCATCAGGCACATAGATGTTAGAAGTTGAGAACTTTGTGGCAGCTTCCATTGCTCCTCCTTTCTCCTTGAAGGTGTATCGGTCATAATAAGTAGGTAGTGAAGCCAACGAACGTGGGTATGCCATTTGCAATCCACGCACCTCCTGTCCGTGCCCTGCAGAGCTACTATCTGCCACTGCTTTGTTCAATGATGCGTTACCAATACCGAAGAAGTGCTGGTGAACAAGGAGTGTTGCATTGTCTTCATCAGGCACGTTATAACCGTCTTTATCCTTCATGAAGGGATAACCAGAGAACTGATGGTTGATGAGCATACCGTTTTGATCGTAGTACTTCAGCTCCAATCCATAGTAGATATCGTCCGAAGCAATCACGTCAAAGCAGTCGCGCTCTGTCGTAATCGTCATCTGTCCGTCGTCATCTTTGGCAATATCAATCTCCTGCATGACTGGGATAGAGGTTGCACCACTGACGAGATGATAGGTGTTATAGGCTTGAATAGAGTCGTTTCCGTCTGGTCCAACACCAATCATTCCCCCCTTATAGCCCATTCTCAAGATGGCATGAACCGCATAAATCTGCTCATGTCCCTTCACATCTCGCTCAATAGAGGAAGGAGGAGCTTGTATAATCTTCTTGAAGAAATCGTCAACTTGGTCGTTAGAGCAACTTCCGAAGAGAAGTCCCACTGCTGCCGTGGCAAGTATGAGGCGTATGTCTTTATATAGTTTCATATTCTTTTTCAGCTAATTAGAACTTAAACAATGTGCGTAAAGAGAAGTTTGATCCGCGCTCATGGGCGTAGTATCTGAAGCGGTCGGTGTACTCCTTATAGAGTGCGTTGAGGATGTTATCACCGACAATCATAAACTTCAACTCTCTATTCTGTGGTAACGCGATGCGGAACTCAGCCGTACCATTCAGTAGGAAATAGGCTGGTGGCGAGTCGGGAACGAGGTCTTTATCGGGATCAAAGCGGGTCTGCTTGGTCACGTAGATACCTGAGAGCGACAGCGACGAACGATACTTATGATTCTTTGTTAGCGATAGGTCGTAGGTAGCTGATAGTCCGTAACGGTCTGACGGCATGAAAGGTAGCCAGTCGTTATGGGTCAAGTTGCGTGCAAACATCCATTCTCCCTTGCCGACAAAGGTCAGTCCTTGCAGCGGCTTCACGGTTGCTTCGATATCACCACCATAGAGTTTCACATCGTCTTGGTCGTAGATAAACTTCGGATACTTACCACTTGGATGGTTATGGAAGCGGTCCTTACCTGCTCCGATGTGGTCGTAGATATAGCTATTGATACGCTGGAAGAAGACACTTGGCTCTACAGAGAACCATGTGTTCCTATACTTCGTACCTAACACGAGTTTATAACCACGCTCGCTGGCAAGATTCTTGTTGCCTACTACCCAATAGGAACCGTCCTGTAAGCCAATGGCATAGAGCTCATTAATGTCTGGTGGGCGCCATGACCAACCGATATTCGCACGTGCATCCCACTTGTCACTGAACTGATAGTGGGTGGCAAGGCTCATGGTGAAATTACTATAGAGTTTGAAGTCGTCGTAGTAGGTGTAATTGCTGAGGCTGCTATAGCCATTGACCGATAGCACACGGAAGTCGTAACGCATACCGAGCGCACACTGCAACTTACCAAACTCTGCCTTATGAAGGAAATATCCACCCATCGACAGGGCTGCAAAGTTAGGAACAAAAGCTGGCTGTTTCGTACCTGGATAGTTGAAGTTCGTTTGGTAAGTATTAGAAAGACCAGCGTCAGTCGTCATCTTCCATAGTTTCCATTTTGCTTGCCAAAGTACGTCGAACTTATAGGTTTTCAGCATCAGGTCCTGCATTGGAATCCAACTCCATTGTGTCTTCTTTCGGTTTTCGAACTCTTGACGAAGATTCTCTTGGAAGGATAGCGTGAAATTGAGGTGATGGTTTGGATTAAGTTCCCATTTCAGTTCACCTTTTAACGTCACGTGTTGCGACTGCTGGAACGGTGGCTTGATTTCGTAAGAGAAGGGTTTAACGGTCTCTGGATCAGGGCGTCCGTATTCAAATCGCTTTATCAACTGTGATAGGTCGGATATCTTACTGGCGTAATAGATTCCGCTTCGCTGATAGTAGATACTTGAGAAGAGGGTTGCCGTGAGCTTCTTTCCTTGCCAACCGGCTAAGGCTGAGAAGCTTATGGTGTTATATCCTGTGTTGTTCAGTACGTAGTCGGCTGTATGATAGTCGCCTCCTTTGGTGTACATTCCGTGTAGGCGCAAACCAAACTGCTTATAACCCGTCTCGATAGTACCCGACCCACTGAAGCCACGCGCATTGGTATCGTAACCCATGTTGACGTTTCCATTCACCTTAATCTTCTTGTTTTCGTAGGGTAGGGGTGCATCATTCAAGAGTACCACACCGCCCATTGCACCGAAGCCATAGCGAATACACTCGGCACCTTTCACCACTTCTACCATGCTCGAACCTGTATAGTCGAGTTCTGGTGCGTGGTCGGCACCCCAACTCTGGCTTTCTAATCGTACTCCATTGTTCATCAAGAGGATACGACTACTGTGCATACCTTGAATAACAGGCTTTGCAATTGTGTTTCCAGTACTGATAGAACTAACGCCAGGGATGGTCTCAAGGAGTTTTGCCAATGATGTAGCACCACCTTTTTCCAATGCTTCCTGACTGATAGCCGACGACTGCTGTAAGACGGTCGTGTGTCGTTTCTGTGCCGTGACAGTGACATTATCTAATTGTTTAGAATCATCCTTCAGCTGTAAGGTTATCATGTGGTTGTCGGGAACGCTAACAACACGTGTCACGGTCTTATAACCTACGTAGGTAACCGTTAGTTTCAAGCGGTCGGCAGCACGCTTGAGTTTAATCGTACACCTACCGTCGATGTCTGTCACCGAGGGATTTGAAACACCTTCGCAACGTACGACAGCACCGATGAGCGGCTCTTGTGACAGTTCGGAAACAACCCGAACGGTTACAGATGTTTTGACATCTTTATCCTCATCCTCCACTGTCTCCTGCCCATGTACAGCCGTAGCATGGACGTAGGTGGGTGGGAATAAGAACAAAGAACTTAAGAGAATGGCGGATAGGTAGTATCTTACCCGTCTTTCATAGTTCACTTTTGATTTGTTCATATAGTCAGATTACAAATGGTTTTTAATGAATAGACGCAATCCCCCCCCTACCTTCATAGCGGAGGAAACGAGTCTATATGGGTTTATTCAGGCTTAAGACCAAGGCGCAGGTGTCTGCAAATAAAGTCAGCCTTACACTTTTATTTTTACGATTTACGGCTGCAAAAGTAGAAAAAATATATACATCGCACAATACTTACTTTTAGTGAATTTGCATAATCCCCATTTCTTGGTAGGTGAAACATAGCCTCCTCTTTCGTCCTAACAATCCATTTTGTAAGAATAAAGTCACGCCTCGTTTTTTATACATGCTCTTTACCCTTCGAATTAACGCCCTTTTGACTTGTAAAAGGTGCCCTTTAAGCCCCTTACTAACGCCCTTTTGAAGTCCAATTAAGCACCTTTTGAAACCTGCCTTTGCAACTGCTTGATTACAAAAGACTTATAAAGGCACTAAAATCACTCGTTTTTAATCCCTTTCCCTACCACTTCTTTAACTATAATGTAAAATAAATTCAAAAGATAACTACGAATTTCTCTAATCTCGCGAATCCTTTTTATCCTTTGAACTCATTTTCCTTTGAACTTTGAACATTGAACATTGAACTTTTTGATTTGTGCTTTAACCCTTGTACTATATCGGTAATCATAATTATGAATTCTGAATTATGAATTCTGAATTAAAGTAGTAATCATAATTATGAATTATGAATTCTGAATTATGGAATTATTAAAAAAAGTTTTGTATATTTGCCTTTGATTTATAGAGGAGTCGTAGTTAAGTCTACATAAAACAGATGAAAAGAACAAAGACATACAGCATAATTATGGGGTGGGTAGCTTGTCTACTCCTTCTGATGCTTGCTGCCTGTAATGTTCCACACGTACAAGAAGTTGACGAATTAAACGACAAGGCATATGCCTTGCACTATCGTAATCTCGACTCCGTGAGAATCTATGCGGATAAAGCCTACGGTCTGGCAGGAAGCTATGACGCAGGAAAGGCGGAGGCATTAAACAATCTTGCTTTCGTTGACTTGATGAAGATGCGCTTTACAGAAGCCTATGCTAAACTCGATTCTGTCCTCAAAATCACAGATAACCAAGTAGAACTCTTGGTGGCTGACATTCAGTTTATGCGTCTTTGTCAGCGTGAGTCGCTCAATAAGGAGTTCTACGACTACTATGAAAAAGCACAAAAACGAATTCATCGTATTGAAGAAGATGAGAAACTACTCTCTCCTCGGCAACGTCGTCGCATGGTTTATGCGCGCTCAGAGTTTGCCATTGTCACTTCGACATACTATTATTACGTAGGTTTGGAGCAGCCTTCTATCAAGGCAATCAGCCAGATTAATCCCGATGGAGAGATACAAACCGACATGGCTCAGCTCTTGGCTTATTACTATAACATCGGGTCGGGTGGTATTATCAATACCAATTCGCAGAAAGCCATAGAACAGAAAGAGTTTGAGTATCTCATACGTTGTTATATGCTTGCACGCCAGCACAACTTCCCTTATTGGGAGGCAAACTCCTTGCAGGCGATCAGTGAGTTGATTCTGAACGATAAGAGTAGAGCAACACTGATGCATGATAACCTACCTTCGTTCCAATATATCAACCTTGATAACATGCCAGAGAAACTCCTTGCAGGCAACTTAGCACAGCGATCACTGCATATCTTCCAACGTTATGGAGATGTTTATCAGACGGCAGGTTGCTATCGAACCTTGGCTTCATGCTATTGGAAGATAAAGGATTACCGCTCAGCTATCATCTGTCTGAACAAGGCTTTGCATGATAACCCGGCTATCAAGCAGGCACCCGACCTCGTTGCGTCTATCCGCGAACAGTTGAGTGTTACGTATTCGGCTATAAATAATAAGCAACAGAGTGATTATAACCGTAACATCTACCTTGATCTTCAGGACGAAACTCGACAAGACAGATATCTTACATCACGTGCTGAACAATTAGAGCGTACGTCAAAACAGCTGAATCTTATTATCATTGCTGTGGCACTCTCTATCTTCTTCGTGTTGGGTTCATTGGTCCTCTTCCATTATCTTCGTCGAAGAAAAGACACACAGGGTTCGTTAGACGACCTCCTCCTTCCGCTTGAGCAGTGGCGTCATAACAATGAAAAGCACATGGCAGAACTGGCTGATAAGTATGAAGAGGTGTCTGAACAACTTGTTATCAATAAGTTACATCTTACGGATAATAAGCGTAAACACCTCGAACAGCGGGCTAAGATTTCGCTTGTTAATGGTGTTATCCCACTCATCGACCGTATGTTACATGAGATTGAGAAACTCAAGAAGGGTGGCGAAAGCGATACTGTGCAGGCAGAACGTTATACTTATATCCGTGAGTTGACCGATAAGATTAACGAACTAAACGCTGTTCTCACGGAGTGGATTCAGCTTAGACAAGGTAAACTGTCGCTGCATATTGAGAGTTTCCCTATACAACAGGTGTTCGATATTGTGAAGAAAGGACGCATGGGCTTCCATATGAAGGGTATCGACCTACGTGTAGAAGACACAAAAGCTGTCGTCAAAGCCGACCGCGTTCTGACGCTTTTCATGGTGAATACATTGGCTGATAATGCGCGTAAATTTACTGAAAAAGGCGGAAAGGTGACCATTTCATCCATTGAAGAGCCTGACTATGTTGAGATATCTGTTGCCGATACGGGCTGCGGACTCACTGAGGAAGAGCAACAACACATCTTCGATCACAAGCCAATCCATGACCAGAAAGACAGTGCTTCGCATGGTTTTGGATTGATGAATTGTAATGGTATCATCAATAAATACAAGAAGATTAGTCAGATATTCTCTGTTTGTGAGATGGGTGTAGAGAGCGAGAAGGACAAGGGAAGTCGTTTCTTCTTCCGCTTGCCAAAGGGTATCAGCCGTGTCTTGTTGGCTTTCGTCCTCGCTACAGCTTCCCTCCTGACGGCTCAGGCACGTCCTACAAGAGCCAGCGACAAGGCTACTGCCCTTGCAAAAAAGGACTATAACACCCTTGCTGGCATCTATGCAGACTCGGCTTACTTCTCAAATATCAATGGTTCCTATAGTAAGACATTGGCTTATGCAGACACATGTCGTTACTATCTGAATCTCCATTATCTCCAACTTCGTCCTAAAGGAAAGGACTTGATGAAGCAACTTGGAAGCCTTTCTATCGTTCCTGCAGAGATTAAGTGGTATCATGATAGCCTGCCGATGAACTATGGTATCATCCTCGACATACGTAATGAGAGTGCTGTGGCAGCATTGGCACTGCACGAATGGGAGGTTTATAAATACAATAACTCTGTTTATACCCACCTCTTTAAGGAACGTTATGCCGACAACTCATTGGGCGAATACTGTCGAATGATGATGAAGTCGGAGACGAATAAGAATGTGGCTGTTGCCCTTCTTGTGCTTTTCCTGCTTTCAATCTTCCCTGTTTATTACGTGATGTATTATCGTCATCGTCTCTCTTATCAGTTCTGTTTGGAGCGTGTGAAGCAGATAAACACGATTCTTCTCAGTGATGTGAGCGAAGAAAACAAGCTTAGAGAGGTTGAGAAAGGGGTGAGCGACAGATTCCCAGAACGATTACTTGCTATCGTCAACCAGATTAAGGAGGCACTAATTGCCTCTGTTGAGGAGAATCAAAAGAGCCAATCAGACATAGAAATGCTCGAAGATGAGGTGCGTTGTGTGGAATATGAGAACGAGCGTTTGCACATTAGTAACAGCATTCTTGATAACTGTCTATCAACACTCAAGCATGAAACGATGTACTATCCTTCACGTATTCGCCAGCTTGTAGACGAACCTGATGGTCAACTTGAGGCGATTGACGAGTTGGCAATCTACTATAAAGAACTCTATCAGATTCTTAGTCAGCAGGCAATGAGCCAAGTAGAATCCGTGAAACTCGTGTCGCGCCCAGTGGATATCACGACATTGGTGAGTCCGTCGAAGCTGACAACAACCTTCGAGTCACCACTCATCAGTGGCGACCCTGTCTTCCTTGCTTATTTATTTGATATACTATATCTTATCAATAACAACCAACCACTGACGGTCACAGCCGAAGAGCATCAACCTGGTTACGTCACCCTACATGTCATCATGTCGACACTGACACTCTCTGATGACATTTGTCGCGACCTTTTCCAGCCTTCTGCCGACCGTTTGATGTTCTTTATCTGCCGACAGATAGCCCGCGACAATGGTGAATCTACCAATAAGCGTGGCTGTGGTATCTCAGCGAATGCGACACCAAATGGCGTGAGAATAGATGTGGTTTTGGCAAAAGCAAATTAAGAAACATAACAAAACAAAATATACCTATGGAGAATTTTAGAGTCATCATCGTTGAAGACGTACCCTTGGAGTTAAAAGGAACGGAGGGTATCTTCCGAAACGAAATCCCTGAAGCCGAGATTATTGGAACAGCAGAAAGCGAAGTTGCCTACTGGAAACTCATTAAACAAAACCTGCCCGACCTCGTGCTTCTCGACCTTGGATTGGGTGGTTCAACAACGGTGGGAGTAGAAATCTGCCGCCAAACAAAACAGACTTATCCACATGTAAAGGTGCTGATCTTTACGGGTGAGATATTGAATGAAAAACTATGGGTCGACGTCCTCGATGCTGGTGCTGATGGTATCTGCCTTAAGAGTGGCGAACTATTGACACGTGGCGACGTGGCAAGTGTCATGTCGGGCAAGCGAATGGTATTCAATCAGCCTATCCTCGAAAAGATTGTAGGCAGATTCAAGATGAGCGTGAGCGGTCAGCTGATGCACCAAGAAGCAATGGTTAGCTACGAGATTGACGAGTATGATGAGCGCTTCCTACGCCACCTTGCACTCGGTTATACCAAGGAACAGATTACCAACCTGCGTGGTATGCCATTCGGTGTAAAGAGCTTAGAGAAACGACAGAACGAACTCGTACAAAAGTTCTTCCCTGATGGTAACAATGGTATGAGCGTCAACGCAACGCGTCTTGTTGTACGTGCATTAGAACTACGTATTATCGACATCGACAACCTCCACGCTGATGAGGAATAAGTTAGGTTATATAGTCTTAGTGCTTCTCATAGCCCAGTTAGCACTGATACTGCTCTCATGGCTTCTTACGGCAGCTTTTCCCGAGCTTCCGATGCGGTCTATGCTGAGCAGTGAGGGCATCCGTTGGTTCTTTGGCTCATTTGTCAGCAACCAACTTTCACCACTGCTTATCTACTTTATTATGGTAGTGATGGCAGCAGGTGCGTGCATTCGCAGTCGCCTTTATACTGCGTTACGTGCGATGCTATCAAACATGAGAAGCGGCCTAACAAACTCCTCAAACAGTCGTTACAAGTTCCATTATCGTGAAACGGTTGGACTACGCATAGCATTGGTTGAATTCATCGTCTATGTGATAGTCATGATTCTTCTCACAGCTATCCCTCACGCAATTCTCCTGAGTGTGACAGGACAGCTATTCCCCAGTTCCTTCTCCTCCAGTTTCATCCCCTCATTATCACTGATTATCATCATCATGTCACTAACCTACGGTGTGGCAAGTGGTACGATAGACAGTGTTGCAAAGATGCACAAGATTCTTGTAGGCGGTTTAGAGGTTGGTTCAAGAATCGTTCCCACCTATCTTATCGGCATACAATTGTATATGTCGATAAGGTATGTATTTATCCTATAGTCTCAACGTATATTAATATAGGTTTGTAAACAGCTTCTAACCCATACTTAGAGTTCCCTGCACCAACGGTACCTCTATGGTCAACATATTTTTAAATATAAACTCCCTTATCTCTGTGGCTCTGTGTGAGATTTAAATTAAGTAACAAGGGTTAGAAATATATTTACAAAACGGGCAAAGAGGAAGCTGGGAATTGAGCTAAAAACAAGTAAATCTGTTACCTCCGTAAGTGTTTTGTTATCAAGTAGTTGCAAAGGTTGTTTTCAAAAGGTGCTTAATTGGACTTCAAAAGGGCGTTAGTAAGAGGCTTAAAGGGCACCTTTTGCAAGCCAAAAGGGTGTTAATTCGAGTGCTATTTACGCCCTTTTAAAACTCGAGATTAGAATTTTCTTTACAATGAAGACTGTGTGGTAAAGGATAATTCATCGGGTTATACGATGGCAGATGAGGTAGAGGGAAAGGGGATATGAAGTTTGTTCTTCTAAGATTTGGGCTGATGAACGAATTAGCTTGTCAACTCATAAACTTGTCAACTCGTCAACCTGTCAACTCGTCAACTACCCATATCATAAAGTTCAATGTTCAAACCTCAAAGGTAAAATGAGCGATTGGGGGTAACGGAAGAACCGATTTTCTGGGTATATCCGTAATCATTATATACTCAGGACACGCTTTTCCATGTATGCCGATAAAAAAGCAAATTCACCTCAAATTATTTTTGCTGTCATTACTGTCATTTAAAGTCGAAGCTTAACTAATTAGCTTCGTCAGTTCAATATAGAAGTACAATTTGTTAAAAGTGTTAATTACACCTTTGAACAATCACTATAATATGTTGACTATCAATGGCTATTGAAGTGTAATAGCTTCGAGAAAAACACAACTGTCAATGCACAAAAAACTGGGTAAAAGAAGAAAATCTTCCCCATTTAACACTTTTAGCATTGACAATGAGCAAGCAATTAGATTTATCCAAACGGCAAGAAATTGCCAGACTTCTTAAAGAAGGCAAGGACTTCGCAGAGATTGCAAAAGTTCTTAAAGTTGATCGTACGACGATATTACGTGAGATAAACCGTAATGTTGGCGATGATGGTGTGTATAATCCCGAATTAGCAGAGCAGAAGCGTAAGCATCGGAAACGTTTTCCAAAGCTTACTCCAGCAGTAGTTGCTAGTCTTCCTAGTGAAACTAGGGAAGATCTTAATAAAATATTAGTCTATGAAACTCCGACCGTTCAACGTAGGCAGTTGGTAATAGACAAGTATATCAAAGATTATGGTTCACTTATATTAAGTAACCTTATTACGCCTAAGGCAGCTATGCGTGCTCTCGCTAATGAATTTTATATGGAACAAAGTACCATCTATAAACTTTTGAAGCGAGAAGGAGTTTACAAGGACCGGTATAATCCAGTATGTATACATCCGACGGAAAAGTAATCACATTGTTTTTTAATTCAAGTGTCTATGTATCATATTGTTAAAGAGGTCCATGTGCAAAAGAAGCCATTATGGCTTGTAGATCTTCTTTTTCAGATTACCCCATCTCTCTATAGAGAAATTGGTACGAAAGAAGATATAGAAAAAAGATTCGATAACATCCTCACCCTTATGTTAGGAGCCAAAGTTAGATGGCATCATGGTAAATCCATGCTATCAAGGATTCAGCATATCAGCCATACAAATAATAGTATTACTGTCCGGGGCAACCGTGGGATAGCTATCCTCTCTTTTAGAATTGAGTCAGAACAACCATTATCAAATCAAGAAGCTATATGAAAATCGCCAATAATAGATTACCAATTACATCCTTTGTTTTGGTAGACGAGACAGGAAGAGTCATTGATGATTTAGAGAATCTCAATGAGCACACACAATTAAAGGCTATTGCCATTGACCCTGAAAATAGATAGATTATGGGAGATTACAAATGGATTGGTTTGATGAGACAGTTCTATAACTGTTCTTTCTATGATGACAGCAATGCTGTGCAGATGTTTTTGCACATCTTTCTGAATGCCCAAAGAGAAGATAAGTCCTTCTTCAATCAGCTTACAATGCCAGGACAATTCCGCACTTCTATTCAGAGTATGACAGAGTTTTTGCAGGTTACTCGCAAGTCTGCTCGCAAGTCCCTTGACAAGTTGAAGGAAGCAGGTGTCATTCATGTCTCTTCTTTAAGACGTAATGGAGTCCTTATTACAGTAAGAGACTTTAATAAGTTTCTTTCTTTACAGAATGTGAGAGGTGGCTGGGTAAAACTATATTATGATTTAGACTTCCAGGATTTCTTTGTAGATGCAAAGACTCTTCACCTCTATCTTCATATTCTCCTCCATTCTTATTCAGAAAATGATAGATATGAGGATCCCCAGTGGTTTGATATTAAGAAAATCAGCTTACTTACAGGGCTAACACTAAAAGAAATTAAAGAAGGTCTTTTAAGACTTCGCAAATATGGAATTTTGAATGTAGGCTATGATGGGCAGAATAAGCTCTCATCTGTTCAATTGATAGAGTTTTCTGATTACATGAAGGATAATCTTCCTGTAATTGGTCCAAAATTGTCCAAAGATAGCACTACTAACGAAGGTTATATTGATGCAGATGTTGTTGAATATAGTGAAAATTCAGCAATGGACTTAGCTTGTGAAAATGTCCAAAAACAGTCCAATAAAGAGTCTATAAGTGGGCCAAAAGTTTGCCAAAAGATTTCCTCACGAAATCTTCACGAAAAAGTTACCAATAATGTTATAACTAATGGGAAATCAGAAAGTTATAACACAAGTAGGCTAAAAGTGGGCCAAAAGAAGACCAATAAAAGACCAAAAGAAAACATTTCTGAAACGTTACCAACTGATTACGAAGGTAACTACGCGCGCGAACATATTATAAAAGAGAATAGAGATAGAGAAAGAGATAATAATTATTATTATAATAACTCGCTTTCGCAAAAATTTTCGTCCATTGAGGAACTTGTTTCAGAAGACGAGTGGGTGTGTTCCATGCAGCAGCTCTATGGATTTTCAAGCAAAAAAACTCTTTATACCGCACTAACCCTATTTTTGGCTAACCTGAAATGTCGAAAGGAAGTAGTTCCGAGCAGCTTAGATGCTTTCTTAGATTATTTCTGTAATTGGTATAAGCGTAATGCTTCTCGATTAAGAGTCCAGCTAAAGGTATCTACTCCCCTAAAGAACTATGGCATAGCTCTATGGGAAAAATGTATGTCAGCCTTTGAGAAGATAGTCAGTGAAAGAATTTTTACTTCTATCTTCAAGCAACTTTCCTTCGAGTCATATGACGAGACGACAAAGACACTATTGCTCGCCATCCCTAACAAACAACTCTATGAGAAGTTAGAAAGTAGTTATATTGAAACGTTAAGTATTGTTTTACAAAAGTTCTTCGGAAAAGGTGTAGAACTCCTTTATAGGATACAGCAAGCATAAGAAAGTAACAAATTAAAAACTTCACGCAGTTATGAATGAAGCACAAAGAATATTACAGCTGACAGGTGGAGGATTAGATGTCTTTGTTCACTACCTCGGTGAGAAATGTCTTAAGAAGACATTTCGCAACCCCTTTCGGGAAGACAGCCGACCATCTTGTCATCTATATGTCAACAATAGAAGTTGTGGAGATAAGCAATACTATCTTCAAGATTTTGGTGACAGCAGCTTTTGTGGAAACTGTTTTACGATTGTAGGAAAACTTTGCCATATCAATACGAAAAAAGCTATTGGAAAGAATATGGTATTGACCTTGCAACCCTGAAACGTTACAATGTAAGAAGTATTATCAGCTGTACGTTTACGAAGGCTTCAGGTGGGGAGTTTGCCGTTTATGGGTCAAAAGCTATTCCTACTTATGGATATTTCTTTGATGGTAGTAGCAGGGTCAAAATCTATCGTCCAAAGGCTAAACTGCGCTTTATGTATGCAGGTCACTTTCCCAAGCCTTATATTTTTGGCTATGAGCAATTACCAGCAAAAGGTGATGTAGTATTCATAACAGGTGGAGAAAAAGACGTAATGTCCCTTGCTTCGCATGGTTTTTCTGCCCTTACTTTCAATAGTGAGACTGCTAACATACCTGAAGGCATCTTTGAGGACCTCTCTAAGCGTTTCTCTAAGATAATCTTTCTTTATGACACTGACGCAACTGGTAGAAAAGAATCAGAATTACGTGTACAACAGTATCGAGAGAAGTACAATGTCCTTAAGTTAGATCTTCCGCTTGCAGGAAGTAAATCAGAAAAAGATATAAGTGATTTCTTCCGCCTGGGACACACAGACAAAGAACTTCAAGCTCTAATTAAAAGTCAACAATAACTCTTAAAATTGATTTTAAGCTTATGTCTAAATCGTTTATTAGTACATCAGAACAAAGACCTGAACATATTCACGTCAAAGAGTTTACAGATACACATAGTATCTTGAATATGGATATAAAGCAGCTCCCAGCTGTTCATGAAATATCCTATCGATACTTTTCAAAAGTGTATCGAGGAATTGGTATTATAAATCAGAACAAAGGAATAGAGTTTGTTAGTCATGAACTCACAGCGAAACCTATAACTCTGAAAAATGCTGGAATAAGTTTTCTACCAGCAAGGAAAGAACAGAGAAGTAGTAGACTCTGCGCTTTCCATGATGTAACAGATTATTTAGCCTACTTATCTTTGCAAGATAATGGCTTTATCCGTCTCCCTTCAGATTGTGATATCATCATCATGTCCGATGTTAGAAACTTCCTCCATCTACTCATAGAAGGTGACGATTACAACAGGGTATATCTATTCTTTCCTAACGATGTCACAGGAAACACTATTACCCAAACATTAATAGATAGATATGGAAGATATGCTGTCCCCTGCAATACACTTTACAAAGGGTATTCAAACCTGTTGCAGTTTGCAAAGGCAGTTGAAATTCCATCAGATGATAGTTAATATGTTTTTAATATATATCCTTAAGATATGACGTATATAATAGTCTTCATTATTTTGTTTATTGCTTTAGCTGCAGCTTTCTATTATGAAATAAGCCATAGCTATGATGATGACAAATTCAGAAAATAAAAAATGATGTAATTTCATTTTTCAGTATAAATGCTAACAAGTAAAGATATGATTGACAATGTTCTAACCATCAAAACAGGCTTTTCGGATTTATTACCCATGCCTGAATTTTATCAAGTAGTCACCTACTCTCAGAAACGAGAAGAGCTGCTATCCTTAATCTATGAGAAGAAGAATTTCAAGCCTTTTGCCAGCATGAAACTCATCAGGGAGATTAATTTTCTAATAAAAAAGACAATTACCCTATGGAAATTGCAATGCCTGGCAGAGCGAATAGAGAAGCTATTCGGAATCTCATGCTTTCAGATAAGCATTGACAGAGAGAATAACACAGCACACATGCTTTGCAGCTGGATTGATAAAGAGACTGGAGAGTGCATCGTACTCAACAGAACAGAGCAGAAGCGATTATCGGTATTAGTCTTAGATTTCTTAGACTTACCACGTCCTCGGGGTGCAGATATGTGGCTAAGATACTTCCTATTAAATAAGTATAATAACGATCCATCCGTATATAGCAAGCAGATAGAAAGTCTTGAAAGAGGGCAATTTGATAGTCTTAGTTACCCAGTCATAAGAGACAGTCTTAAATATGTGGAAATGTTGTGTAGGGGATTATTAAAATAGTTTGTGATATGAGACCATTAAAGATATATTTAGCCAGCAGTTGGCGTAATAAGCACTATGAAACAGTGCTGCAAGTTTTACGCTTTCAGGGATATGAAACCTATGACTTCAAACATCCTGAAGACCAGTCTCTAAGTGGGTTTAGCTGGGAAAATCTTCATAAGGATGTAAAGAGTTGGACTTGTGAGGATTTCAAACAGAACCTACATCATCCTGAAGCAACAAACGCCTTTGAAAAAGACTTTCGTGCCATGCACGAAGCAGATTACTGTGTACTTCTTCTTCCTTGTGGTCGTTCTGCCCATTCAGAAGCAGGTTGGATGAAGGGGCAAGGCAAGAAAGTTTTCATCCTTGATTTGTCCGAACATCCGACACCTGAACTGATGTATCAGATGTATGATATGTATGACACCAGGCTAATAGATTTGGTTGAACACATAGAAGATTCATACAATGAGGATAATATGTTACTTAAAGAAGAAATTAATACATATGGACAGAATAGTAAAGAGACGGACTAATCTCTTGTATAATCTTAGAAAAAAGGGAATAAGATGTCTTACAAAGGAAAGAGTTATATTTTTCCCATATGGTGATCAAGAACCATTAAAGGTTAAACAGATTGCAGCTTTATGCAATGATTATAATTTTCATGTACAATTAATACTTCAATAAGATGGATAAATTATTATTAAATGGTGTGGGCACTCTTGGAAGTGTAGGTAGCACATATATAGTAGGATTAATTTCATTTATCATTATAGGTGTATCATTATTGATTATCCTCTATCGTATTGTAAAATGGATGAGTAGACTCGATGATATGATGACATCATTGGTTGCACAAACTTACATACAACAACAAAAAGAGAAAGAAGAAGCAGAGGGTAATGATAAAAACTCTTTAATATCTATAGATGATTCTTCTGAAATCATAGAAGCCAAAGATGCTACTAAAGTGAAGAAAGATGACAAAAATGATAATGGCGGACCTGGAAGATTTCACGCCTGATGAACAGAATACATTGCGTAGTGGTAAAGTTATCATTACAAAGATGCCTGGAAAGGAACAGTGCTTTGTGCAGCTCTTGTTTCCAAGGCAATAGCAATATAGAACTAACATTCGAAAGATAAGATAACCAAAAGAATAGATATGAAAAGAACAATTTTCACACATCACTTAAAAAAATATGCAAAAACCATTCAGGGAAAATCCGACAACCAATTAAGAGGATACATGGATGGTTATATCAAAGCTTTGGAAGTTGTCAAAGGCGAGCTCTTGATCTTGTCCCCCCAGACAGTTGACCAAGATTTTCAATCCAAGGCCTACAAGTATTTTTTTGAAGAAATACAACATATGGTTAATCTGGAGGCTTCTGTCGTAAAGGATGTAGAGGAGTTTGTTAAAACTTACAAAGCCCCTACCGTAGGTGTCAAAGAATTGTCCATAAGGGAATGCTTGGATATTCTCTACGAAGTTGAAGATTATTTTTGGGGAGACCGTAGTGGTTTTGATAAGATAATGCACGCTCAAATGGTATTTGCAAAGGAACTCCGAAAAAGACTATTTAATCTCTCACTAGACTAGGGATACTTGCTCTTGTAAAAAATAATGCATAAAGATTTTCATAATAATAAACTATCAATATGACACATAAAGAACCATTTAATAAATTACAGGCTAAGCATATTCCTCATAATGAGGATGTGCTTAGGCAGTAAGCCAAATGCGGTTTTCTTCAAAAAGTGGCTATAAATTTTTAACGCAAAATAAATACGAATTCTTTTGTTATATGAGATATTTTGTATATCTTTGCATACGTATATACAACTATACGTATATATAGCAATAAAGCGATACATATATCTGTATATAACAATGAATAGAACGATTAAACCAATAAAGTTAAAAGTATGAAAACAAAAGAATTAAGAAAGGAGTTTTGCAAGAAGCATGATATTCCATATACAGAATTTATAGATGAACTTTTTTATAATCTTAGGAATTATAGTTATGAAGAAATCTGTGAATTAATTGGCGTATGAAGAAAATAAAAGATTTACATGTTACAGTAACTTACACTGTTGGATTGGGCAACGTAGAAGTAAGTGATCTTGTAGATAGAGACGTGTAAGTTGGTACTGTCTTCGAGTATTAGTGATATAATCGATAATTTCTAAACCATATATAGTTATCAATTAGAATTTTAAGAGTTTACCTAAATTGTATAATCAGCTTTTAACTCCAAATTTTTGGATAACTTTGAAAGCAATAATTTTTATTATCATGAATCGAGAAAGAGCTTGGAACATTATTACATCATTATGTTTCATAAATTTAGTTTTATTAGCGTTTAAATTTCTCACTTCCAGCCCTATTAAAGAGCCAGAGTTTATTAATAGCTACTGCATTATGACAAGTGAT
>QWCR01000081.1_pt1 | contig 81079 bp, 66 predicted proteins | sample 1972581 | NCBI WGS metagenome assembly QWCR01 (sample SAMN09866703, study PRJNA288562) | Human oral metagenome isolate pre4_saliva, whole genome shotgun sequencing... | isolation source: mouth | host: Homo sapiens | place: USA: California
CTGCTAAGGGAGCTTCTTATACCAAGCAAGAGTTTATAGACCTGCAGAAAGAGGCTGAAGCTTTAGGCGTTGAAATTATTCCTGAAATAGATGTGCCAGCACATTGCTTGGCATTTACTCACTATAAGCCTGAGTTAGCTTCTAAGGACTGTGATACTGACCATTTGGATATCTTCAAGCCCGAGACATATAAGTTTATAGATGCTCTGTTCAAAGAATACTTGAGCGGTAAATCTCCAGTGTTTAGAGGGAAACGTGTGAACATCGGTACTGATGAATATAGTAATGCTACAGAAGAACTACGTGAGAAGTTTCGCTCTTTTGCTGACCACTATATTCGCTATGTGGAAAGCTTCGGTAAGCAAGTTTGTATATGGAGTTCTTTCAAGCACTCTTATGGAAAGACTCCTGTTAAGTTGAATAATGTAATTGCTTATGCATGGAGTCATGACTTTGATACAGCAGACGGCATTAAGAAGAATGGAGCTAAGATTGTTAGTATTCCCGATAAGTATACTTACATCGTACCAGCTACGGGGTATTACTATGACTATCTAGATACGAAGCTAATCTATGACAAATGGACGCCTGCTGTAGTTGATAATCATACGCGTTTGAGTGAGCAAGATAGTGCTGTCCTTGGTGGTATGTTCGCTGTGTGGAATGACCATTATGGTAATGGCATATCGACTAAGGATATTCATCATCGCATTATGCCTGCCTTGCAGTATATGTCTCTTAAGATGTGGACTGCTGGGAAAACAACTGTGCCTTATAAGACGATGGAAACTAATCGTTTGAAATTGAGCGAGGCTCCTGATGTAAATGAACTTGCTCGCTGGGGAAGTCCTAAGAGTCTTGTGCTTAGCTTACCTAAGCTCGCTAGTGACACTAAAATGCTTCAGGCTCAGAGTGAAATCGGGTATGATTATACTGTGAGCTTCAAGATTACTCCTTCAGAAGAAGATAAGGGGACTGTGCTGATGGATGGGGATAATGCTCAATTTTATTTGTCTGACCCTAAGACTGGGCGATTAGGTTTTGCTCGTGATGGTTATCTCAATACATTCTCATATAGACTTAAGCCAGGTCAGGCTGTAGAGCTAGCGGTTGAAGGTGATAATAAAGCTACATATCTATATGTCAATGGTCGCTTGGTTGAGACCTTATACAAGCAAGAGTTGTATGCTAAGCCTCAGGATATGGAAGAGTTACGTTTGGATGCTCAGTGGAACTCTCCAGATGAATTTAAGCCTGAAGTCTACCGCACGCCTAATAGAGGGCGTATGTATTATATACGCACCTTGGTCTTCCCTCTTAAGGCAACAGGGCATTTCAAGAGCGAAATAACTGACTTTAAGGTTTACAATTATCGTAAATCAACTCAACCATAAGGCGATTTATTAGAAATGTATGTATCTTTGTGGAGCTTTGCCGTTCTCTGGTAGAGCTCCATATTGATTTAGTCTTGACTGAGTTTCGGTTTGGAAAACAAATTGAGTATTTGGGATAGACGCCTGATGAGAAGTAATAAACAACTAAATATCTAATGGCATTATTAGAGACGATAAGGAAACGACCTGGTCTTATGGTCGGATTTGTAGGGATAGCACTTGCCGCTTTTGTTATTGGCGATGCTATTCAGAATGGTAATACTTGGTTCTCTGCAAACCAGCGTGTTGCACTCGCTATTGATGGTGATAAGGTTAATATCGAAGACTATGGTCAGCGACTAAATGCGCTTACTGAGCAGATGCAGCAGCAACAAGGGCAGTTGAGCGATGAACAACGTATGAACATCAACAACAGCCTAGCTCAGCAGATTATTGCTGACCATGTGCTTAAGGAGCTTGCGGCTAAGGTTGGTGTGCGTGTAACTCCAGATGAAGTTTATGCATTGCTCCATAGTGGTCAAGGTGTAACTCCATCGCCTCTAGCTCAGCAGTTCTTTGCCGGTCTTGGTATTGATATAAATGACGCTCAGGGTGTAAAGAACTTTATTGACCAAATTAGTGATGCTAATATCAAGAAGTTGCCACAAGAGCAGCAAACAGCATACCTAAATATTCAGGCTCAGTGGAAGAAGTTGCAAGAGCAGATTGTAACAAACCGTTTGCAGCAAAAGCTTAGCACACTTCTAGCTCGCAGTTATAAGATAACACAGCTAGACCAAAACTTAGCTGTTGCTGGAGGTACTCGTACGGTTGCTCTTGTTCGTTCTACACCTCTTGCTGGTTCGGATAAGGCAGACCAGCCTACGGATGAAGAAATTAAGAAGTACTATGATACACATAGTTCGCTTTTCTTGATGCAGTCTCCATCAGTACAATTAAGCTATATCGCAGCTCATGTAACTCCTAGCAGTGCAGACTACAAGGCTGCAGAAGAGCAGGCTAATAAGGTTTACGGTGAACTACAGAATGCAACGACAGCAAATGTCGCTAGCGTGGTGCGTAATCTTGGAGGTTCATTCAATCAAGTGTATTTAACTGGTGCTGAGTTAGACCAAATGGGTCTAGGTGATGCTGAAGTTAACTTCATTAAGTCAGCAGAAGCAGGAGCTACATTTAATTCTGGTCTAGTTAATGATAAGTATAGCATACTTAAACTTGTAGCTAAGAAGACGGCTCCAGAAGCTCTTGGTCTTAAGGTTATCCTACTCGATAGCGTTTCAGGTCTTAAGAGTGATAGCTTGCTTACTGCTCTTAAGGGTGGTGCTAGCTTTGACGAAATGGTTGCTAAGTATAGTCAGGACCCACAGAGCAAAGCTGACAGCGGTCGTCTAAGTCAGCCTGGTCAATATGGTGTGCCTATGAATACCTTTACTGAGGCTCAACTTGCAGGTTCTCTTTTTGCCGAAGCTTATAATAAGCCAGTGGGCGAACCATTTGTTGTAAACAATGGTACAGCTAAGCTTATCATGAAGACTGTAGATGCTAAGCCTGCTACAGTTAAATATCAACTAGCAGTAGTGAGTGTAGATGCTTCGTTCTCTGAAAAGACTTACAATGCGAAGTACGATGCCCTCAATCAGATACTAGGAGCTGGAGGTTCATTTGAAGATATGATTAAGAAGGCCGAGAGAGAAGGTTTCTCTATCGTAAAGTCTGAGGCTGTCAATACTTCATCTGTTCAGTTGGGTGCAATTCCTTCAAGCCGTCAGGTTATACAGTGGGCGCTCAATGCTGATGATAAGACCATTACAGACAAGGTTTATCGTCTAGGTTCTGACTACCTAGTGATAGCTGAGGCTCTTAAGCATTATGAAGCCGGTTTAGCTCCTCTTGAAGTGGTTAAGGAAGGTATTGTAGCTGCACTTTCAGCAGAGAAGAGAGCTAAGAACCTTGCAGATAAGTTAAGCAAGAAGGGTTTATCTAGCCTAGAAGCTTATGCTACAGAATTAAATGCACAGATAGATACTATCAGCGGTGTTAATTACTTCGTTCGTGGTAGCGAAGCTGCAGCATTCAATGGAAAGGCTATGACTACAGCTATTGGTCAGCTTTCTAAGCCATTTGTTGCTGGTAATGAAGTGATGGTTCTTAAGCCAACTGAAACAACAGCTCCTGACCAGAATGCAGTTATTGCTCAAGCTCGTCAAGCTGAGCAGGGACTAGGTTATCAGTTAGCTAACCGTGCATTCCAAAACCTACTACAGAAGACAAAGATTGAAGATAATCGCGCTCGCTTCTACTAGTAGAGTGTAAATAGAAAGTTTCGTTACCCCCTATTCCATCAGAAGGAGTAGGGGGTAATTCTTTCTTTATGGAATATAGGGAAGCGACTCAAACAAAACAATCGCTTGTTCTCTTTTAGGGAAAACTTTGATTTTATAGGCAATCAAAAACTTTGGAGATAGGGCTAATAAATAGTTATGTGTGCGTACTTAAGTTCAGCATTCGGCGGAGTTTCTGCAGACTACACGTGTAGTCTGTACAAACTTCAGCCGTAGTCTGTACAGACTTCAGCTGAAGTCTCCAGAAAGTACTACGTACTTACAAATTTAATTACGTGTACTCACTGAAATAAGTGCGTGTACTTACCGAAGTGTTTACGCGTAAGTATGAATGTGAGTACATATACTTACTGATTATTTCATTTGACGTAGGAGGAGTGTGTAGGCATACTTAGTCGATATTCCGATTTCAAACAATTAGATAAGAAAAGTTATTATAAGAATACAAGTGACTAAACATTGTATAGAAGATGAATCCGATATTTCAGGTCTATAATACACCTTATGGAGCTTATCCATTTGAACTGATTAAAGAAGAGCATTATAGAGATGCTTTTCGTGAGGCAATAGCAGAGAAAAGAGCAGAGATTAAGTCTATAATAGAGAATGAAGAAGAGCCTAGTTTTGAGAACACTATCCTAGCTCTTGAACGTGCGGGCGCTAAGATGGAACTCGTTTCAGGTATTTTCTATAATCTATTGCACGCTCATAGTAATGATGAGCTTATGACAATCTCAGAAGAGTTAGTGCCTGAACTGTCTCAGTTATCGACGGATATTTTATTTTCTGAACCCCTCTTTAAGCGTATAAAAGTTGTATACGATAAGCGAGAGGACTTGGGGTTTGATGAAGAGGAACTAAGACTTCTTGTTAATTGTTACGAAGGATTTGCTGAGAACGGAGCTAATTTGGATGCAGAGCATAAGGCTAGACTAGAGGCTCTTAGCATGGAACTTAGTCAAGCTACACTGCTGTATGGTCAGAATAATCTGAAAGACCAAAAGCGTTACAAACTATATGTTAGTTGTTCGGATGACGTTGAGGGCTTACCTAACAGTTTATTGCATTTGTCTAGTGAACGAGCTAAGCAAGAGGGCTATTCAGAAGGATGGCTTTTTGATTTGACAGCCCCAAGCTATTTCCCTTTTATGCAGCATTGTCGTAATAGAGAACTGCGCCGTCAGATGTATGTCGCCAAGATGAGTGTAGGTGCTGCTGGTGATGAGTTTGATAACAGAGCATTGATTCGTCAGATTGTCAATGGTCGTTTGGAAGAAGCTCAGATACTTGGTTATCCAACGTTTGCGCACTACGCGCTCCACAAACGTATGGCAAAGACTCCCGATGCTGTGTACAAATTGCTAGACCAACTTCAAGATGCTTATCGACCAAAGGCAGATGAAGAACTTAAGGAAATAACAGCCTTTGCTAAGCAGGAGGGCTTTAATGATGAGATGATGCCTTGGGACTGGGCTTTCTGGTCTGAGCAGTATAAACAGAAGTTCTATAATTTAGAAGACGAACTCTTCCGTCCATATTTTGCATTAGATAATGTTATTTCGGCTGTCTTTAACTTGGCAACAACGCTTTATGGACTTAAGTTTGTCGAAAGAACGGATATTCCTGTTTATCATTCCGATGTTAAGGCTTTTGAGGTAAAAGATGAGGATGGCTCGTATTTAGGTTTGCTGTATACGGACTTCTTCCCTCGTGATGGTAAGCGTAGTGGGGCTTGGATGAGCAATTTCCAAGAGCAGTATCACGATGCTAATGGTGTTGACCATCGCCCTCATATTGTATTGGTGATGAACTTTACTCCTCCTACTGGTGATAAACCAGCCCTTCTAACGGCTGGAGAAGTACATACTTTCTTGCATGAGTTTGGTCATGCTATGCATGGTATGCTGAGCAAAGTGCGCTTTGGTTCTTTAAGTGGAACTGGCGTGGCACGTGACTTCGTCGAGTTACCAAGTCAAATTATGGAGAATTGGTTGGCGCAACGAGAGTGGTTAATGAGCTTTGCTAAGCACTATGAAACAGGAGAAGCAATTCCAGAGGAACTCTTGGAACGCTCTAAGAAGGCACGCCACTTTTTAGTGGGTTATTCTTGTTTGCGTCAGCTTAGTTTTGGTTATTTAGATATGGCTTGGCATAGTATCGAGGCTCCATTAGACGAAAGTTTGGATGTTAAGCGTTATGAAGATAATGCTTGGCGCAAAGCTATGGTATTGCCTGATGCTCCAGATAATTGTATTATGAGTACGTCCTTTGGTCATATTTTCTCTGGAGGTTATTCTGCAGGATATTATGGCTATAAGTGGGCGGAGGTATTAGATGCAGATGCTTTTGCTCTATTTAAGGAGCGTGGTATCTTTGATAGAGCGACTGCTCAATCTTTTAGAGATAATATCCTTTCTCAAGGCGATAAGCGTGAACCTATGGAGCTGTATGTTGCCTTCCGTGGAGGAGAGCCTACAATAGAGGCTTTACTTCGCCGAGATGGTATCATACAAGATTAAATTGATAATAAAACTTATCTGAAATATAAAGTAATGACACAATACGATGTTGTTTTTCTCATTGGAGAGGTGAGACATATAAGAGCTTTTGCACTGATGACTGGGAGTGAAGAAGAAGCTATTAAGGAGATACGTTCTCGTGGACTAGCAAGTGAGCAAGATAAAATTACAATCGTCTCTATTAACGAGCGATTTGGCATGTGCTAATGATTTATGAAAGTTAAGATTATAAATAAGTCCTCATACACTCTTCCTAGTTATGCAACAGAAGCATCGGCAGGAATGGATTTAAGGGCTAATCTTACTGAGCCCATTAGCCTTCAACCTTTTGAGCGTAAGTTAGTCCCTACGGGTTTGTTCATGGAATTACCTATGAGGTATGAGGCTCAAATTCGTCCTCGTTCGGGCTTAGCTTTTAAGCATGGCATAACGGTTGTCAATGCGCCAGGGACGATTGATGCTGATTATCGAGGTGAAATAAAGGTTGCCCTAATAAATCTATCTCAAGAAGCCTTCGTAATAGAGCCTGGAGAACGTATTGCTCAGATGATTATAGCACGTCACGAAACTATAGAGTGGTGTGAGGTGGAAGAGCTTAGCGATAGCTCAAGAGGTGTAGGTGGATTTGGTCATACTGGTAGACAATGAAGCCAATCTTGAAGAGTGTAGGGTATACATGCTTGCTTGTATGCGCAGGTTTATTGTTTGCTTGCTCTGCGCCTTCTAATCAAACTGATGCTGTAGCCATTCCTAGCTACATAAGAAATCCTTATGAGAGGTTAGATTATTTAGTAGAGCACTACTGGGATAAGACAGACTTGAGGGATAGTATTTGGTTGCAAGATACTCTTGCACTGAAAACTCGCTTCAATGACTACTTTTCTTTACTCTCTAGTTATCCGCATATCAAGCGCAAGATGTTACTCAAACCATTGGAACATCTTGACGGCGTCTTGCTAGAGCGTGTCATGGGCTATTATCGAGATTATTACTTGTCGGAGCCTACTAGTTCTGTAAATGAGGTGAGTTATGTCTATTTACTTGACTGGGCAAGGAAAAGCCCTAAAGTAAAGATGGAGTTACAGCGTGATGCTAATGACGAAATCCTTCGTTTGATCAAAAATCAGGTTGGCTATAAAGCACAGAATATCATTTACCAAACGAAGGATTATGAGTGTCGCTTGTCTGATGGAGGGAAGACAGCCTATAGGCTCCTCGTATTAAGCTCATCAGGGCAAGATAATTATCTTCGTGAACTATCTAATGATGCTAATTATGCAGCTTGGGTGAAATCAAAGTTGCTGGGTATTACTTATCTCCATTTAGGACAATCCGCTCCAGACTTAGAAGGCTTAAGGAAAGATTCGATAACAGCTAAATGGATTGAGCAAGGGATAGATTCAAGAGATAGTATTATGCGCTATCAGGTGTATAAACTGAAGCCTAATCCTGAAATCTATCTTTTAGATAGAGAAATGAAGATTATACTCAAGTATCCTACTCTCTCAGAAGTAAAACGCTATTTACAAGAACATGGAAAAGAAGTCCAGAGAAGCTAAGGAACTCAGTAGCACAACGATTAAAGCTGGGCAGAGAGTTTATTTTGTTGATGCTAAAGTTGATTCTTTAGGTAGTAGATTTGTAGCAATAAGCGAATTAAAGAGCAAGTCTAAAGGTCCGCAAGGGGGTAGAGAGCGACACCGCATACATATATATGAGGAGGATATGCCTCGTTTCCTTGATGCGTTAGGCGAAGCTCTGACTGCTATGTCTCAAGAGCGCAAGTCCAAGCATGAGTTTAGGGCAGAAGAATCGTATCCAATGGAGGCCTTGTCTTCAGACTTAGCTCCTACTAGCGTTGATATTCCTGAGTTGGGGGATATTGTTGATTTAGAATAGGTAGATTAAATTATAAAAAGATTATTTTGTTAAAAGTATCACCAAGCATACGAGTATTACTCGCTATGGGCTTGTTAGTCTTTGCAGGTATTAAAGTTCTTAGTGTAGCGAGTGGATTGAGGAGTGAAGACTTATCAATGCCTGCATACATTTATTTTGCGCTGTCATTTGTATTCTTTCATTTTTTGATATTTCCCAAAGCGATGTCCAAGAATGCTCTTTATATAGAGCAACATCCAGAGGCTTATCCCATTTATCTCTGTCTGCGTCCTCAGACTTGGGGTATTATGCTTATTATGATAGGCTTAGGACTTGGCGTGCGTCATTCCGGTTATTTCAATACAGACTTTATCATAGGTTTCTATTCAGGTTTGGGTATTTCCTTAGTGGCTAGTATCCGTCATTATATGCCTGTCCTTCGTAAATCTATGGGCTGGTAAAATATAGGCTGACTATTATGGTAGATAATTACGCATTTGAGAACAAGACAGCAGCCTATTATACACTAGGTTGTAAGTTAAATTTTGCAGAGACATCAAGTATTGGTCGTAGTTTGCTCGATTTGGGTATTCGCTCGGCGCGTACGGGAGAGAAAGCTCAGATTTGTGTCATCAATACATGCTCTGTAACAGAACTTGCTGATAAGAAGTGCCGCTACATGATTCGCAAGGCGCAGAGAGAGCATCCAGGAGCGTTTGTTATCGTAACTGGCTGTTATGCCCAACTTGCTCCAGAAGAAGTATCGGCATTAGAGGGAGTAAATCTCGTCGTAGGTGGGGAGCAGAAACTAGATTTAGCTGAAAAACTTGCTGATATTCAGGACTTAAATACAGAACGAAGACTCTTGCTTTCGGGACGTACTGAAGATATTAAGACGTTCAGAATAAGCTCTTCTTTTGATGAACGTACGCGCCACTTTCTTAAGGTGCAAGATGGCTGTGATTACTCTTGTAGTTACTGTACTATACCTGCCGCTCGTGGTCGTAGCCGAAATGGTTCTATCGCAGACATTGTTTCAGAGGCTAAGCGTATCATCGCAAACGGAGGGCTAGAGATAGTCCTAACGGGTGTCAATGTTGGTGATTTTGGACGAACAACTGGAGAGACTTTTCTAGACTTGCTCAAGGCACTTGACCAAATCGAAGGCTTGAAGCGTCTGCGTATAGGCTCAATTGAACCTAATCTCCTAAAGGAAGAAATCATTGATTTTTGTGCCGAGAGTCGCACTATTGCTCCACACTTTCATATACCTCTTCAAAGTGGAAGTAATGATGTTCTGAAGTTGATGCGACGTCGTTATAATAGAGATTTGTTTTCTCAACGAGTAGAGTATATCAAGAAGTGTTTGCCTGATGCATTTATTGGTATTGATGTTATTGTGGGTACAAGAGGTGAATTGCCTGAGTATTACGAAGACTGTGTGCAGTATCTTAGCGAACTAGACTATGCGCAGTTGCATGTCTTTAGTTATTCTGAACGCCCAGGAACAGATGCTCTTAAAATATCGTACAGTGTTGATTTGCGAGAACGTCATAAGCGAAGTCAGAGACTACAACGACTAAGTGAAGAGAAGCTAAAAGCCTTTTATAAAAGTCAGTTAGGTAAAACACATAGAGTAATATGGGAAGTAGGTCAGACCGAAACAGGTTTGATGACGGGCTATAGTGATAACTATGTACGTATCGGTAAGCCTTATGATGAGACTCTAGTCGGTTGCATAGAAGAGCTGAAGCCAACATATTTTGATGAAGAACAAATGCTACTTGTGCTATGATGGAAGGCATTGACACGAAAAAGATGGCTGTAGTCGTTTTGAACTGGAACGGCTTAGCACTGCTGGAGCAGTTTCTTGGTAATTGGGAGGCTCTAACCCCTGATTATGCTGAGTTAATCATTGTAGATAATGGTTCTACTGATGGCTCGTTAGATTACGTCGCAAGAACTTTCCCACATGTGCGTTGTATTGCGTTTGCAGAAAATTATGGTTTTGCTGAGGGCTATAATAGAGCAATAGGCATGCTCCAGCATGATTATATTGTATTGCTCAATAGTGATGCCGCTCTTTCAGAGTATTCTCTAGATGAACCTCTCAAACTATTAGAAGGTGATAATCGTGTAGTAGCTGTACAACCTAAGCTTAGAGCCTTCAAAGCTCCACAAGCTTTTGAGTATGCCGGAGCTGCAGGAGGCTATGTAGATGCCTTGGGTTATCCGTATTGTGCTGGTCGTGTTTTTGATACTGTTGAGGTCGATAGCAATCAGTATGATGAGGTGCGTTCACTTATGTGGGCAACGGGAGCTTGCCTCATCGTTAGACGCAGTGCTTATCTAGATGCTGGAGGTCTAGATGCTGAGTTCTTTGCTCATCAAGAAGAAATTGATTTATGTTGGCGCATGAGAGCAAGAGGAGGTAAGATTTTATTAGCACCTTCATCAATAGTTTATCATGTAGGGGGGGCAAGCTTAGATGCTGCAAACCCCAAGAAGACTTACTTGAATTTCCGCAATAATCTTCTTATGCTCTATAAGAATTTACCTGCCTTACGCTTAGGTATAACCCTGTTTCTAAGATTATTTTTAGATTTGGCTGTGCTTCTGCGCTATCTAATTGGAGGACAAAGACAGCATGCTAAGGCGATAGCTCAAGCTTGGAAAGATGCTTTATGCCGTTTCTCGAGTTTTAGAGAAAAACGGAATCAGAACTTAAAGTTATCTGTTGTGCCAGCATCTCAAATACTTAGTCCGCTATCGATTGTTTGGCATTACTTTGTTTTGGGGCATAAAAAGTATTCAGATTTACCCTCTCATTAAATAGCGTTTGTATGAATTCCAAGCTGTTAGAGCTATCAAATTGTACTTTAGGGTATTCCGATGGTGTTATTCTTAAAGACTTATCTTGGATAGTTGAGCGTGGGGATAAGTGGGCAGTCGTTGGCCCTAATGGAGCCGGTAAGACAACTCTTATTCGTACTATTCTTGGTTTAGTTCCTCTCTTATCGGGGCAATTAGCTTACTATCAAGATGAGGTACTCCTTAATCGCATTCCTAATATAGGCTACTTACCTCAAATAAATAACATAGATAAATCCTTTCCTATCAGCGTGGAGGAAGTTATTCGTTCGGGTTTTTATGGTAGCTTATTTAGTAAAGAGGAGGAACAGAAACGCTTGGAAGAATTGCTTACAGCTATTAACTTACTTGATTACCGAAAGCAGGCTATAGGGAAGTTGAGTGGAGGACAGCTTCAGCGTGTATTGCTCGCGAGGGCAATCGCTTCAAAACCAGATTTGTTAGTTCTTGATGAGCCAACGAGCTTTCTTGATAAGGTCTATAAGCAGCAGTTTATGACCTTACTAATGAATTTAATTGCTCCAGAAACAACGCTTATAATGGTTACACATGACTTGCCTCGCGAGGAGGAAAGTCAATGGAAGATACTATCCTTAGGACAGTTCTAATGAAGAATTTTATAGATTTTAGACCACGTATATTAGATTCTTTATCGGGTTATAATATCAAGCTCTTTGGGCAAGATAGTATGGCTGGTATTATTGTAGCCTTAGTCGCTGCTTTGCCTCTTGCTCTAGCATTTGCTATTGCGAGTGGAGCCTCCCCCGAAGTTGGATTGATTTCTGCTATCGTCGGGGGATTTATTATTGCTGTACTGAGTGGTTGTCGCGTACAAATAGGTGGTCCCACGGGTTCGTTTATTGTGATTGCGTATGCGCTTTTGCAAACCTATGGTATACAAGGTGTCATCTTGGCAACAGTTATGGCTGGTATTATTCTGATGGCTATGGGTGTTTTCAAGCTAGGTTCGCTCATTCGCTATATTCCATATCCCGTTGTGGTTGGATTTACATCAGGTATGGCTGTAATTATCTTCTCTACACAGGTTAATGAATTATTAGGTTTAGGTTTGACGGGTATTCCTGCGGACTTCCTAGAGAAGTGGCAGATGTATATCGAACATATCCATCAGATTGATTGGGCTACATGCGCTATTGGACTAGCAACTATCGCTATTATTCAAGTGTTCCCATACATCACTAAAGCTGTTCCGGGCTCTTTGGTCGCTCTTATTCTGATAACAATAGCTACTTATGTATTGAGGACTTATGCAGGTGTTGATACAATAGCTACTATTGGTGATAGATTTACGATTTCGTCTGCTTTACCAAGTCTGCACCTACCTAAGCCCAACTTCCTGATGATATCGCACTTGATGGAACCTGCTTTTTCAATAGCTTTACTTGCGGCTATTGAGAGTTTGCTCACTGCTCGTATCGTCGATGGTATGATTAAGGATAAGCATTCTCCCAATACAGAACTAATTGCTTTGGGTATTGCTAATATGGTGGTTCCATTCCTTGGAGGTCTTCCCGTAACGGGAGCTACAGCACGTACGATGACCAATATCAATAATGGAGGAAGAACACCAATTGCCGGAGTCGTTCATGCCGTGATATTGTTGTTGAGTTTCCTATGTCTGATGCCTTTGGTTTCATATATTCCTATGGCTGCCTTGGGAGGAGTATTAGTTATTGTATCACTCAATATGAGCGGCTGGCGTACAATCTTGCACATGTTGCGAGGTCCTCGTGCAGGATGGATTGTTTTAATTGTAACACTCTTCTTGACGATATTCTCATCGCTAACTTTTGCCCTTGAGTCAGGTATCCTGCTATCGATGCTCTTTATTTTTAAGCGTATCATAGACTCTACAAAGATGAGCGTCTCAAGTGATAGACTTCGGATGTCAAGTAGCTCTGATGATGTAGTGCATACAGATACTGAGCTTCTTGAATTGCCTGATGAGGTGGAAGTGTACGAGATTGAAGGACCTTTCTTCTTTGGTACAGCTGCGGGATTTGAGGAACACATGGAGAAGGCGCTAAGACGAGAGCCTAAGAATGAAGCGAGGGTGTGTATTCTGCGTATGCGCTTTGTCCCATTTATGGATTCTACGGCCGTTTATAATCTAAGTGAACTCTATCAAAATCTAAATAAACGTAAGACTCGTTTGATATTGAGTGGTGTAAATCCTAATGTTAAAGAAACATTAGAGAAGAGTGGTCTAGAAGAATTAATTGGTTCGGAATATGTGTGTGCAGATATTCATAGAGCCTTGATGGTTGCAAATAAATATATAGCTGATTATAATACAAGAGATGAAAATAGGTAATATAGATTTAGGGGAGTATCCATTGCTGTTAGCTCCTATGGAAGATGTCACTGATGTGGCTTTTCGTTTGCTTTGTAAGCGTTTTGGAGCTGATATGGTGTACACAGAGTTTGTGAGTAGCGATGCTCTAATCCGAGATGTCGCAAGTACCAAGCGCAAACTAGTGATAGATGCTGAGGAGCGTCCTGCAGCTATTCAGATTTATGGGCGAGATATTGATGCTATGGTGGAAGCTGCTCGTATCAGCGAAGAGGCTGGTCCCGATATTTTGGATTTAAATTTTGGCTGTCCCGTAAAGCGTGTTGCAGGTAAGGGAGCTGGGAGTGGAATGCTACGTAGTCCCGAACTGATGGTTGAGACCGTGCGTAATATCGTGAAGGCTGTCAAAATCCCTGTAACCGTAAAAACGCGTTTGGGATGGGATAATGAGAGTAAAATAATCGTTGAGTTGGCAGAGGAATTGCAAGACTGTGGTATTTCCGCGCTTACAATTCATGGTCGTACAAGAGCTCAGATGTATACAGGAGAAGCTGATTGGACGCTCATTGGAGCTGTTAAGAATAATCCTCGTATGCATATCCCTATTATAGGTAACGGTGATATTACTAATGGGGAGCAGGCTAAACGAGCATTCGATACTTATGGCGTTGATGGCGTTATGGTCGGTCGTGCATCTATCGGGCAACCTTGGATATTTGAAGAGATGAAGCATTATATCCAAACGGGAGAGGTTTTACCGAAACGAGCATCGTCTTTTTATGTAGATATCCTAAGACAGCAGATAGATAATAATATAGCTAAACTTGATGAACGTCGAGGTATACTGCATAGTCGTCGTCATATAGCAGAGAGTAGTATCTTCAAAGGTATTGACCACTTTAAGCCTATACGCATAGGTATGTTGCAAGCGACTACTAGAGCAGAGCTTTTTGATTGGATTGCACGAGCAGAAGCTATGTTGCCTGCTTAGCCAAGACTTCATAAGGCATAAATAGCTATTTAGGGGCTATATCAAAATTTAATTTGATATAGCCCTTTTTACATAGGTATAGTACTGAAAGAAGCCTCTCCGATGGAGACTATTACATAAGGCGGCACTGCTCATAAAGTTCTTGGGGGAGGGGAAAAACTTTGTTGGGAGATAAAATAGCCTTCGAAAATTGTTAGTTTAAGTGTTTGTAAATTAGGAGTATGTGAGCGTAAATGACTAGGCTTGTGAGGATATCTGGAGACTTCAGCCGTAGTTTGTGCAGACTACGGCTGAAGTTTGTACAGACTACACGTGTAGTCTGCAAAAACTTCGCCGAGTGCTGGACTTTATATAGGTTCAATAAATAGTTTCTCTAACTTCAACTTATCTTTTATTACCTTTATATCACAGATATAACTAAGCTATCATGAAGAAAAGACTCATCACTCCTATATTATTGGGACTTGGCTTGCCTACTTTACTTATGGCGCAGACGAAAGCTAAGCCTAATGTAATTCTTATTTATGCCGATGACCTCGGTTATGGAGACCTCGGCTGTTATGGGGCTAAAGGCGTAGAAACACCGAATATAGATAAACTAGCACAGCAGGGGATTCGCTTTACTAATGCGCATGCTATGGCGGCAACGAGTACTCCTAGTCGCTATGGTATGTTGACGGGCGAATATGCGTGGCGCAAGAAAGGCACTGATGTCGCAGCAGGCAATGCTGGTATGATTATTCGTCCCGAACAATTTACTATTGCAGATTTATTTCAGAGTGCAGGCTATCGTACTGGAGCTGTAGGTAAGTGGCATTTGGGCTTGGGCGATAAATCTGGAGAGCAAGATTGGAACAAGCCTCTACCTATGGGCTTACCTGATATTGGCTTTGATTACCACTATATTATGGCGGCGACAGCTGACCGTGTCCCTTGTGTCTTTATCGAGCAAAGTAGCGTTGCGAACTATGACTCATCAGCTCCTATTGAGGTTAGTTATCGTAAGCCTTTCGAGGGAGAACCTCTGGGTAAAGACCATCCTGAGCTACTACAACTTAAGTCTTCGCATGGGCATGATATGGCGATTGTGAATGGTATCGGTCGTATAGGTTATAGTAAAGGTGGAGGTAAGGCTCTTTGGAAAGATGAGCATATAGCCGATAGTATTACAAGCCATGCGATTAGTTTTATAGAGTCGTCCAAGGATAAACCATTCTTCCTCTATTTTGCTACGAATGATGTACACGTACCACGTTTTCCTCACCCACGCTTTAGGGGTAAGAGCAGTATGGGCTTGCGTGGCGATGCGATAGTTCAGTTTGATTGGTCTGTGGGCGAAATACTAAAAACCTTAGATAGATTAGGATTGAGAGAGAATACTTTAATTATTCTATCTAGTGATAATGGTCCTGTCGTTGATGATGGCTATGAAGATAGGGCAGAGGAGTTGCTAGGAGCTCATAAGCCTTCTGGGGGCTTGAGGGGCTTTAAGTATAGTGCTTTTGAAGGCGGGACACGTATTCCTGCTATTATTTCTTGGCCTCGAGGTATTCGTAGAAAAGGTGTTGTTTCTGAGACTTTGCTCAGTCAGGCTGATTGGATGGCTTCTTTTGCCGAGTTATTAGGAACTAAATTACCTACTGGGGCGGGTATGGATAGCCGTCCAATGCTTTCATCTTGGTTGGGTAAGAAACATGCTCCCGATAGGGAGTACGTACTAGAGCAGGCCGCCAATAAAACACTTTCTCTGCGCTCCAAGGACTGGAAGTACATAGAACCATCTAACGGAGGACCGATGATTACATGGGGACCTAAAATAGAAACAGGCTATTTATCTCGCCCTCAACTCTACAATATGAAAACAGATGTTACTGAGCAGCATAATGTAGCGGAAGAGCACCCAGAGCTAGTTCGTTATTTTCAGCAAGCTCTAGTTAATGAGCGTAGTAAGCAACGATAAACTGAAAGGAGTTCCTATTATTTCGAAATAACCGCTTTGATAGTTGCAGGGAAAAAGAAAAGTACTAACTTTGTCTGTAGAAAGATTAAGCCACGCTTGACGATAGGGAGACTCAACATTTTTCTTTTATCCGAGACAAGCCTCGGTGGTAATGGCGGGCTGTAGTTCCCTTGTGGAGCAAGCAGATTACAAAGCTATCGAAGCACTCAAATCCTGTTTTTCGGAGTTTTCACTTTATCGCACGTGGCTTTCCATAGTAGCGACATCTTGGTAATAAAGATGTCGCTACTTTTATTATACTATCAGGTACAGTAAAAGTATGTATCTTTGCAAGTATTATTGTACCTAAGAGGCTTATGCCCTCTTATTAAGGATTAGGATAAAATTAAATAACAGAATAATATGGCACAGCAGGAAGACCTGTTTAAGAAAGTAGTATCACACTGCAAAGAGTATGGTTTTGTATTTCCTTCATCAGAGATTTATGATGGACTAGGAGCAGTTTACGACTATGGTCAGCTAGGAAGCGAACTTAAGAATAATATCAAGAGATATTGGTGGGATGCGATGACGCTCCTACAAGATAATGTAGTAGGTATTGATTCTGCAATTTTTATGCACCCTACTATTTGGAAGGCTTCAGGACACGTAGATGCATTCAATGACCCATTGATTGACAATAAGGATAGTAAGAAGCGTTATAGAGCTGACGTCCTTATTGAAGAGCAGTTGGCTAAGTTTGAAGATAAGATTGCCAAGGAAGTCGCTAAGGCTGCCAAGAAGTTTGGTGATGCTTTTGATGAAGCTAAGTTTAAGGAAACTAATCCACGCGTTCTTGAGAATCAGGCTAAGTGGAATGCTTTGCATGGGCGTTTCTCTCAAGCTCTTAATGATAATAACCTTGAGGAACTCCGCCAGATTATTATTGACCAAGAGATTGTTTGTCCTATAAGTGGTACACGCAACTGGACAGAAGTACGTCAGTTCAATCTGATGTTTGCGACTGAAATGGGTAGTACTGCTGATGGTGCCATGAAGGTGTACCTAAGACCAGAAACGGCTCAAGGTATCTTTGTAAACTATCTCAATGTACAGAAAACAGGTCGTATGAAGGTGCCTTTTGGTATTGCTCAGATTGGGAAGGCCTTCCGTAATGAGATTGTAGCTCGTCAGTTTATCTTCCGTATGCGCGAGTTTGAACAGATGGAAATGCAGTTCTTCGTGCGTCCGGGTGAAGAATTAGACTGGTTCCGTAAGTGGAAGGAAACACGTCTGAAGTGGCACAAGGCTCTAGGTTTGGGTGATGCTAAATATCGTTACCATGACCATGAAAAGCTAGCTCACTACGCTAATGCCGCTACAGATATTGAGTTTGAAATGCCATTTGGCTTTAAGGAAGTAGAGGGTATTCATAGCCGTACAGACTTCGACCTTAAGCGTCACGAAGAGTTTAGTGGTAAGAACATTAAGTACTTTGACCCTGAATTAGGTGAAAGTTATGTGCCTTATGTTATCGAAACCTCAATTGGTGTAGACCGTATGTTCCTTAGCTTGATGTGTGGCTCTTATGAAGAGGAGAAGCTTGAGGGTGGTGATACTCGTACTGTTCTTCGTCTCCCTGCTCCATTAGCTCCGGTTAAGCTTGCTGTACTTCCTCTTGTTCGTAAGGATGGCTTGGATGCAAAGGCTCGTGAGATTGTTAGTGAATTACGCTTTGATTTTAACTGTCAGATAGATGAGAAGGATAGTATCGGTAAGCGTTATCGCCGTCAAGATGCTATTGGTACGCCATTCTGTATTACGGTAGACCATCAGACGATGGAGGATAATACAGTAACTATCCGTTATCGTGATACTATGCTTCAAGAGCGTATCGCTATCAGCGAACTAGCACGCTTTATCGGTGAGCAAGTTTCGATGAAGAGCCTATTGAAAAAGATTAGTGAATAAGCGTCTGTAATTAGATATAGCATGTTACGTAAAGTATTTGGTGCGTTATTGCTTAGCTCTGTGTTTGTCTTCTCTAGTTGCTCTGAAACTATAGATGTAAATGCTGAGCGTAGAGCCGAAAATGAGAAGGTGTTCTTAAGCTATGCCAACGATAAGAACTTTGAAAAGGTTAGTTTGCCTGGCAATTATGGAGATCGCTACATCTACATGAATAAAAAAGTATCAGGTTCAGGTACTGTTGCTCCTCGAGCAACAGACCTAATCAAGATGCACTATGAAGTAGCGTTACTAAGTACATACAAATCGGGGAGTCCTCGTTTCTTTGATGGTAACATCAATAAGCAGAATGTCTCTTCTATGCGTATAAGTGATTTGATTCCGGGTGTTGCTATTGCGCTTCAAAGTATGAAAGTAGGGGATAAAGCCGAGGTCTTAATCCCGTGGTTCTTAGCTTATGGTTCTCGGGATTCACAGGTAGTACCTGCGTTTTCAGCATTGTACTATAACATTGAATTGTTATCAATCGTAGGCGACCAAGAATAGAGATGCAGGATATACATTTCTTATTGAGTAACGATGATGGTTTTCGTGCGCCCGGCATTCAAGAGCTTGCTCGTAAGTTGATGCCTCTTGGGCAGGTTACAATCGTTGCTCCAGATGGACCTAGATCAGGTTTTTCTTCTGCTATAAGTACAACCTTACCTCTACGCCTAAAGAAGCGTCATGAAGAAACAGGTTTGACCATTTATAGTGTGGAAGGTACTCCAGTTGATTGCGTCAAGTTGGCATTCGGTACACTCTTCCAAGAGCAAGCTCCTTCTTTAGTTATCTCAGGTATTAACCACGGCAGTAATGAGGGTATTTGTGTTCATTACTCTGGTACTGTTGGCGCTGCTCGTGAGGCTTGTATTGCAGATGTTCCTGCCTTGGCTATTTCGCTTGATGATGTGGCAGAGCGTCCCGACTTTACAGATGCGCTTGAGCTTAGTCTTCAAGTAGTAAAGTATGTTCTAGAGAATGGTATTCCTACTGGAACGCTATATTCTCTGAATGTGCCTAAGACAAAGCCTCTAGGTCTTAAAGTGTGTCCTCAAGCAGTCAGTCGCTTCGTTGATGAATGGATGCCTAGCCGGAATGCGCGAGGTCATGAAGTTTATTGGATGCAAGGCTATCAGGCTAATCCAAAGACATGTACAGGCTCTACGGATATAGAATATCTAAGGGCAGGCTATGCAACTCTAACTCCATTGATGCTAGACCAAACAGACTATAAGGCATTAGAGAACATCCACATTTAATAATGCGCTATTTTATCATTGTAGGTGAGGCTTCAGCAGATTTGCACGCTTCTCGTCTTGTAGAGGCGATTAAGCTGAGAGATGCTGAGGCTTCATTTGCTTTTATGGGTGGCGACCTGCTTGCAGAGGCAACGGGGGAGAAGCCCATTGTTCATTATCGGGATGTAGCTTTTATGGGCTTAATTCCTGTGCTGATGAATTATAGTAAGATTAAGTCGGCGGCTAAACGTGTACAGCAGGCTATGCTGGATTTCAAGCCAGATGTCGTAATCCCTGTGGACTATGCTGGCTTTAATCTACGCTATATTCTACCTTTTGTCAAGAAGCATTTATCAGCAAAACTGATTTATTATATCCCTCCTAAGCTTTGGGCTTGGAAGGCTTGGCGTATCAAGACGCTGCGTAAGTATGTAGATTTGCTACTCTGCATCCTGCCTTTTGAAGAACAGTATTTCTCAGAGAGAGGAGTCAATAGTTGTTATGTCGGAAATCCTTGTGTTGATGCAACTCTTGATTACTATATACAAGGGGAAAAGATACGCAAAGAGCAGATTGCGATACTGCCCGGTAGTCGTAAGCAAGAACTGAAGAGTAATCTTGCTCTGATGCTTGAGTCTGTTCGCCCCTATACGGATAAGTATCATATTGTCGTAGCTGGTGCGCCAGGACTAAATAAGGAGGACTATCAGCCTTATATGTCGGATTATGAGCATGTAGAGGTTGTATTTGGAGATACTTATAACCTTGTGTCTACAAGTAAACTAGCCTTGGTTACATCGGGAACAGCTACACTAGAGACTGCACTCTTGGGTACTCCTGAAATTGTTTTTTATCGAATGGGAGGGCAACGTATCGCTCGTTGGGTATTTGAGACTTTTTTCTCTGTGTCATTTATTTCCTTAGTAAATCTTATTCTTGGTAGGGCATTAGTTCCAGAGCTTATTGGGTCGGAAGTTAATGTCTCGCGTATCCGTCAAGAGTTAGACACGCTTTTAGATTCTTCAAACTATGCAAAGCAAATTGAGGGTATCAAGGAGTTGAGAAATACATTGGGGCAAGAGCGTACGGGAAAGCTTGCTTCGGAGGCTATATTGGATTATGTAAAGAGTAATATAGGTTAATGAAGATAATTATATAAACCTCGTGTACTTAGATAAGTTATATTGGGTTTATTATCTGATTTTCTTGAGCTTGTAATATGGAAAATAAAAAGTTCCCTATTGGGGTTTTTGACTCGGGATATGGAGGATTGACAATTCTCTCGGCTATTCGTAAGCTATTGCCTGAGTATGATTATGTCTATCTAGGTGATAATGCGCGTTCTCCTTATGGAACGCGCTCTTTTGATGTCATAAATGATTTTACGCTTCAGGCTGTTCGCTATCTTTTTAGTGAGGGTTGCCCTTTAGTTATATTGGCTTGTAATACAGCTTCGGCAAAGGCTTTAAGAGAGATTCAGCAGAAGTATTTGCCTACAAGTGAAGACCCGAGCCGTAGAGTGCTGGGGGTAATCCGTCCGACTGCCGAAGTCGTGGGTAATGTGACAGAGACTAAGCATATCGGCATTATGGCGACTCCCGGAACAATATCGGCGCAATCTTATGAAGTGGAATTAGCAAAACTCTTTCCCGATGTTTCTGTTCATGGGCAAGCTTGTCCTATGTGGGTACCGCTTGTTGAGTATGGAGAGAGTAATGGAGAAGGGGCAGATTTTTTTGTACAGAAGTATTTGAATGAATTATTAGAGCAAGATAAGCAGATTGATAGCATTGTACTTGCTTGCACCCATTATCCCTTATTGCGCCCGAAGATAGAACAGTATTTACCTGAGGGTATTACTTTGCTCTCTCAGGGCGAACTTGTCGCCACCTCGCTTAAGGATTATCTGCATCGCCATCCTGAAATGAATGATAGACTAACGCAGGGAGGCTCTATCCGTTACTTGACTACGGAATGCCCTGATAAGTTTGGCGATTTAGCTTCAATCTTTGTCGATGAAGAGGTGAATGCGATGAGGGTCAAGATTAACTAGATAATACAATGATTTCAATCAATAAAGTAACGGTTCGTTTCGGAGGGTTCTCACTTTTTGAAGAGATTGCTTTTGTCGTTTCTTCTCGTGACCGTATAGCTCTTACGGGTAAGAATGGTGCTGGTAAATCAACCTTATTGAAGCTCATCGCAGGGCTTGAGACGCCCTCAGAGGGGACTATTGATAAGCCTAAGGACCTGCGCATAGGCTATCTTCCTCAAGTAATGAAGCACGAGGATGGTCGCACTGTGTATGAAGAGTGTGAAGCTATTTTTGAGCATATACGAGCCTTAAAGCAAGAAGTAGATGACCTAGCTAATGCCCTTGCTGAACGTACTGATTATGATAGCGAAGAGTACACAGAGTTAATTGACCGTTACAGCTCACGTAGTGATGAGCTCAGTATGGTCAGTGATGGCAGTTATCATGCTCAGATTGAGCGCACACTAATGGGCTTGGGGTTTGAGCGTGAAGATTTTGTTCGTCAATGTTCGACCTTTAGTGGAGGATGGCGCATGCGTATAGAGCTAGCTAAGATATTGCTGCAACGTCCTGATGTCCTGCTCTTAGATGAACCTACTAACCATCTTGACATTGAATCTATTCGGTGGTTGGAGCGATTTATCAATCAGAGTAATAGCGCGCTGATTTTGATTTCTCATGATAGAGCCTTCATGGACGCTACGACTAAGCGCACTATTGAGATTGAGTTAGGCAAAATCTATGATTATCGCACCAACTATTCGCATTATGTCAAGCTGCGAGAGGAGCGTTTGGAACAGCAACAACGTGCCTATCTTAACCAGCAGAAAAGCATACAGGCGACAGAAGCCTTTATAGAACGCTTCCGCTATAAGCCTTCCAAAAGTGACCAAGTGCAAAGCCGTATTAAGCAACTTGAGAAAATAGAGCGCATAGAGATTGAAGATATTGACCGTAAGGCGATGCACTTTCGTTTTATGCCTGCTGTTCAGTCTGGAGCTTATCCTGTAGTTGTTGAGCACTTGGAGAAGAAGTATGGAAATCATACGGTATTCTCTGATGTGAATATGATACCCTTGTAAAATGTATTATGGGGGATATCAATGATTATTCTGGTACGCTTCAATTAGGTCATCAAGTAGAGGTTGCCTATTTTGCTCAAACTCAGAGCCAAGCTCTAGATGATAATCTAACGATTTACGAAACAATTGATAGGGAAGCGCAGGGAGAGATACGTACTCGTATCAATGACTTGCTGGGCGCTTTCATGTTTGGAGGTGAGCTGAGCGAGAAGAAAGTAGGTGTTCTTAGCGGAGGCGAACGTGGTCGTCTTGCTCTAATTAAGTTACTCTTACGTCCCGCTAACTTGCTAATTCTTGACGAACCGACAAACCACTTAGATATTAGGTCTAAGGAAGTCCTCAAGGAAGCTATAGCCAATTTTGAAGGAACTGTTATCCTTGTTTCGCACGATAGAGAATTCTTAGATGGTCTAGCTACACGTTTGTATGAATTTAAGTCCGGGCGTGTTATTGAGCATATGGGCGGTATCTACGACTGGTTGCATAAGAAAGATGTGGAGGAAGAGCAAGCTAATCCTCGTGCTACAGTCGCTCAAAATCAAATGAGCACTGTTAATAAGGATGGAGCTGAGAATTATGCTCAACACAAGGAAGAGAGTAAGCGACGTCGGGCATTAGAGCGAGAGCTTAAAGTGTGCGAAGAACGCAGCGAAGAGATTGATGGCTTGTTGCGTGAACTAGAAGTTCAAATCAGTGAAAATCTACAAGATGAACACTTCAAACGTTATGATGAGCTTAAGCGAGAACAAGACTCTATCATGGCTCGCTGGGAAGAACTCGCAGATGAGTTAGAAGGATAATCGTGCCTTTAGGATTTTATTATATTTGTATTGTAATTAATTGAAGAAATAGTCATAGAGTAGCAAATGAAGGGTAATTCATATAGCAATATTAGAGTTAATTCTCTCGATAACTCTCAGATCTCTTTCAAGACTGGTATCGTAACTGTAGACCAAGTCGAGTTCCACAAGAACGAAGACGGAACGGTTAAGACTGTACAATTAGCTGACGGAAGACTATCCAAATTAGGCTACGTAACTTTCTCTACTGAGGTTACATCTACTTACGAGACAAGCCTTTACGGTATTGAGGCTTTCAGGGAGAAGAAGACAAGAGACTCTTTTATCTCCTATATCAGCAACATTATCGTTAGCGCAGATACTACAGCTAAAAGCATAATGGCGGAATTACGCAAGCGTACACCGGAGTTAAGGATAATAGAACATCGCGGTCTTACGCTGAACCTTGATAGTAATGAGTTACGCGCCATTGCTATGGGTAAGATTGAGAGGGAGAAGTGTGCTATCAAGCGTCTTATTCGTAAACCATGGGCTGACGAACTTGACCCTAATAATTATATGAACGTTACTATCAACGGCATTGCTTATCCTGTATACCGCGACACAATCATGAATACACCAGATAAGCTAGCTGAGTATACAACCGATTTTAGCGCAGGTGCTAACGCATGCTTTAACTACTACGAGACAGATGCTCAGGACTTTATGCGCGGAGATATTGCTCTAGAATTTACTCTCGATTATTTACTTGACTACATCAGCAAGAATTATTAATCTGTAGATATAGTAGTTTTCTCGTCGAAGTGTTTTAGCATGATCCCATATTTGTGACAACTCTCTTCTGTATTAATAGGAGGTATGATTGTGTGGGCGATGAAGCTGTAGAGCTTTTATCGCCTATTCTTTGTTTTTCGATACTATGATTGGTTTAATATAAACAAAGCTAATGTGTGCGAGGAGTTGTCAGAGATTATCTGGTGCCCTTGTCTCTCAAACTAATGAAAGGGGGGATTATTGCTATCTTTGCAAGACCAAATAAAATTTAAGGATATAACTCAATGGAACCATACGTACACCTTCATGTACACTCTCAATATTCGCTTCTTGATGGTCAAGCTGCTATAAAAGAGATAGTCAATAAAGCCTCTAGTGATGGTATGAGAGGAATTGCTCTTACTGACCATGGTACAATGTTCGGTATAAAGGAGTTTTATAATTGTATTAAGAAGAAGAATGCACCTATTTTAGCTCAAGAAAAGGAGCTTAAAGCTAAAATCAATAGCCTTAAAGAGCAAGATACCTTTAGCAATGATGAGCAGCAAACTCTTTCGGAATTAGAGAGTGAGCTTAAGACGGTTCAAGCTCAAGTATTTAAGCCTATTATGGGGTGTGAAACATATTGTGCACGTAGAGGGCGAGCATTGAAGGATAAGAATGTTCCGCATCCGTACTATCCTAATAGAAGTGCTGATAATAGTGGCTGGCATCTTATCCTTTTGGCGAAGAACCTACAAGGTTATAGGAACCTCATCAAGATGGTGAGTATTAGCTTTACTGAAGGCTTCTATGGTAAACCTCGTATAGATAAAGAGCTCCTTGAGAAATATCATGAAGGTATTATTGTTAGTTCTGCTTGTTTGGGTGGTGAGATTGCTCAGCATATCATGCATGGCAATATAGCGGAGGCCGAGAAGAGTATAGAGTGGTTTAAGGGGATTTTCGGTGATGATTACTACTTAGAGGTACAACGTCATAAGACCGATAAGCCTGATGGAAATACTTCTGTTTATGAAGAGCAAGAGCGTGTAAACGGTGTTATCCTAGAGTTAGCTAAGAAGCATGGCGTTAAGGTTATCGCGACTAATGATAGTCACTTTGTCAATGAAGAAGATGCAGAAGCTCATGACCGCCTTGTGTGCTTGAGTACGGGTAAGCGCGTAGACGACCAGCAACGCTTGCATTATACTAAGCAAGAGTGGATTAAGACGCAGGCTGAGATGAACGCTATCTTTGCTGATATCCCAGAGGTGCTACGCAATACTCAAGAGATACTAGATAAGGTAGAGTTATATAGCATCGATAATCCTCCTTTGATGCCTGACTTTCCTATTCCAGAGGGTTTTGCTGATGATGACGAATATCTGCGCCATCTAACCTATATCGGCGCCGAGAAGAAATATGGCGAGAATCTTACGGATGACGTTCGTGAGCGTATAGATTTCGAGCTATCAACGATTAAGAATATGGGTTTCCCAGGGTATTTCTTGATTGTTCAAGATTTCATCGCTGCAGCTCGTAGTATGGGCGTATTTGTAGGACCTGGTCGTGGTAGTGCTGCTGGTAGTGCTGTGGCTTATTGCTTGAATATCACGGATATTGACCCTATTAAGTATGATTTGCTGTTTGAGCGTTTCTTAAATCCAGATCGTATCTCCATGCCTGATATTGATATCGACTTTGATGATGATGGTCGAGCTGAGGTCTTACGTTGGGTAACGGAGAAGTATGGCTATGAAAAGGTGGCTCATATCATTACCTACGGAACGATGGCAACGAAGAGTAGTATTAAGGATGTTGCTCGAGTTTATGGTGTTGATATTCCTACAAGTAATCGCCTTGCTAAGCTAGTTCCAGATAAGATTGAAGGAGTAAAAAAGGTTACACTTAAGGATGCTATCGAGCATGTGCCTGAGTTAGCTAAAGCTGCCGTAGGAACAGATACTCTTGTTCGGGAAACTCTCAAGTATGCTCAGCAGTTAGAAGGCAATGTCAGAAACACAGGTGTACATGCCTGCGGTATTATCATTGGTAAAACAGATATTAGCGATGTCGTTCCGATAAGTACTGTAGAGGATAAGGAGACCAAAGAAAAACTTCTCGTAACGCAGTACGAAGGTTCTGTAATTGAGGAGACGGGTCTAATTAAGATGGACTTCCTCGGTCTGAAGACCTTATCCGTTATTAAGGAAGCACTTTTAAATATCAAGGCTCGCCATGGCGTAGAAGTGGATATTGATAATATCCCCCTAGATGACCCTAAAACTTATAAGCTCTATAGTGATGGAAGGACTATTGGTACTTTCCAGTTTGAATCTGCAGGGATGCAGAAGTATTTGAGAGAATTGCGTCCTTCGGCATTTGAAGATTTGATTGCAATGAATGCCCTTTATCGTCCGGGACCTATGGAATATATCCCCGACTTTATCGCGCGCAAACATGGTCGTAGCCCTATCGTCTATGACCTACCTTGTATGGAGAGATTCCTTAAAGATACCTATGGAATTACTGTGTACCAAGAGCAAGTCATGTTATTGTCGAGAGAAATCGCTGGTTTTACTCGAGGTCAGAGTGATGAGCTTCGTAAGGCTATGGGTAAAAAACTAGAGGATAAGATGGCGGCTCTTAAGGTTAAGTTCATGGCGGGAGGTACTAAGAATGGCTATGATGAGAAGGTCTTAGAGAAAATCTGGAATGACTGGAAAGAGTTTGCTAAGTACGCCTTTAATAAGAGTCATGCGACGTGTTATAGTTGGGTTGCTTACCAAACAGCTTACTTGAAAGCTAATTATCCTAGTGAATACTTAGCTGGAGCATTGAGTCGTAACTTGAATAACATCACCGAACTGACGAAGCTCATGGATGAAGCTCGTTCTTTGGGGATTAAGGTGCTAGGCCCTGATATCAATGAGTCTGGCTATAAGTTCACAGTAAATAGCCGTGGTGATATTCGTTTTGGTCTATCTGCTATTAAGAATGTGGGAGGAGCGGTAGTTGAAAATATCCTACAGGTTAGAGAAGAGGGAGGAGCTTTCAAAGATGTTTATGATTTCTTTGAGCGTGTAGACTTGGGCATTATCAATAGTAAGGCTCTTGATAGTTTGGTTTATGCTGGTAGCTTTGATAGTTTTGGTATTACAAGAGAATTGTATCATGACCTTGACCCAGAGGATAGGACGGAGTCTAACTTCCTTAGCTCTCTTATTCGCTATGGTAAGCTCTTGGCAGAAGAAAAACATATCAATGAGCATTCTCTATTTGGTGGTGATGATGAGGCGATGCAACTTCCCCGACCTCCATATCCTACCCACGAAGCTACAACGGGAGACCTTGAGCGTTTGAGTAAAGAAAAGGATTTGGTAGGCTTGTATTTGTCGGCTAATCCGCTTGCACCATATCGTCTACTCCTTGATTATCATTGTAATATGAATACTAATCAGCTGTCGGAGTACATTGAGTCAGGTCAAAGAGGCTCTTATACCTTAGGCGGAATGATAACGAAGGTTTTCGAGGGGCGGGCTAAGAATGGTAATTTATATGGTCGTATGACGATTGAAGATTACCATGGTAATTATGAAATTGCCATCTTCGGGGACAAATATTTGGAGCTCAAAAGTTTTATCAATAAGGATAGTTTGGTGCTGATACATGGAGATATCGAATCTCGTCCGTTCCGTCCTGATGAGCTAGAGTTTAATATTAAGCGCATTTCTCAAATGACAGAGACAATGCAGGAGCATGTACTCAATGTAGTACAAATAGCTATACCCGTTGATGCCTTTAGGGAAGATGAGTTACTTGACCTAACAACTTTCTTGGAAAACAATAAAGGGGAATCTAAGTTATATATACGAGTAATAGACCCGAATGGACAATTAGATAGTACGCTTGAGTTTACGGGGCATGGCATTCGTCCATCAACAAGTGTGCTAGAGTATTGCGAAGCGCATGGCTATGAACTCAAAGCTAAGAACAGTAATAATGTATAACAAATAGAATTATAAAGGAAATGGCATTACAAATTACAGACCAGAGCTTTGATGCTCTGTTGAAAGAGAATGAAGTTGTAGTAGTGGATTTTTGGGCTACTTGGTGTGGTCCTTGCCAAATGGTAGGTCCAATCATTGAAGAGCTTGCTGCAGATTACGCAGGTCGTGCTGCTATCGGTAAGTGTGATGTAGATGCAAATAGCGAACTACCTGCTCAGTTTGGTGTTCGTAATATCCCTACTATCCTATTCTTTAAGAAGGGTGAACTTGTAAACAAGCTTGTAGGTGCACAGCCTAAGGCTAAGTTCGTAGAAGTTCTAGACTCAATTCTTTAAGATTTAGTACACTTAAGTAAAGAAAGGCTGTCGCAAAAAATATCTTGCGACAGCCTTTCTTGTTTCCTAATGGAAGGTTTATTTTTAGGGACCGTCGGGCGGTCTCTTTTGAGATTAGTATTTATGCGTAAACACTTCAGTAAGTACGCGTAAACACTTCCCTGAGTACGTGCACTAAAGTTCAGCACTCGGCGAAGTCTGTGCAGACTACACGTGTAGTCTGTACAAACTTCAGCCGTAGTTTGTACAGACTTCAGCTGAAGTCTCCAGAATGGTATATGAAGAGAGAATTTTAGATGTGTTTATTGTTGATTTTTAGTTAGATAAGTTGTACGAAATGTGTTGTGCGTGAATTGTAGAATTAAGTTTCTTAAATTCGGTGTGTTTGCCCTGAGAAGGGTCGTAATGGGTTGTGATGAGTCTTCCTTATTCTGTTTATCGAATATCCGACTTATATACTGTATTTCTCATTCGTTGAAGATATGGTGCAGATTGTAGGCTCTATCATTAAAAAATAGTATCTTTACAAAAGAAATATATCATTATTGCTAATAGAATGATTGATGCAGAAGATAGAATAGTAGACTTAAACATTGAGAATGCCATGAAGAAGGCCTACATCGATTACTCGATGTCGGTGATTGTTTCTCGTGCATTACCCGATGTGCGTGATGGCTTTAAGCCTGTGCATCGCCGTGTTTTGTTTGCTATGAATGAGACAGGTAACACTTATGATAAACCATTTCGTAAGTGTGCAAATGCTGTAGGGGAAATTTTAGGTAAATATCACCCTCATGGCGATAGTTCAGTGTATGGTACATTGGTACGTCTGGCACAACCATGGAGCTTACGCTATCCATTAGTTCAGGGTCAAGGTAACTTCGGTTCTATAGATGGTGATTCGCCTGCAGCGATGCGTTATACAGAAAGTCGATTGAGTCCTATTGCGGAGGAAATGCTTCGTGATATTAAGATGGAAACGGTTGATTTTCAAAATAACTTCGACGATACTCGCCAAGAACCAGTTGTATTGCCAACGCGTTTTCCAAATCTATTGGTAAATGGTGCCGCTGGTATTGCTGTAGGTATGGCTACCAATATGCCTCCTCATAATTTGAGTGAATGTATTGATGGTTGTGTAGCATATATTGATAGTCATGAAGAGCTTGATGTAGAGGGTCTGATGAAGTATATCAAGGCTCCTGACTTCCCTACAGGTGGTATTATCTATGGGCACGCTGGAGTGCGTGAGGCTTATATGACGGGGCGTGGTCGTGTGGTAATTCGTTCTCGTGCAGAGATTGAACAGCATGGCTCAAGAGAACGAATTGTCGTTACTGAAATACCTTATCAAGTTAATAAGGCAGAGCTTGTTAAGCATATATCTACGCTTGTTAATGAGAAGCGTATTGAAGGTATTGCCGACATTACAGACCTTTCAAACCGAAAGGGTATTTGCATTCAGATTGATATTAAGAAAGATGCAAATGCCTCAGTGGTACTGAATAAACTATACAAGCTAACAGAGCTTCAAAGTTCGTTCAGCGTCAATAGTATTGCTCTTGTTAAGGGTCGTCCTCAGCTATTAAACTTGAGAGACCTGATTAAGGAATTTATTGACCATCGCTTGGATGTCGTTCTTCGCCGTTGTATCTTCGAACTGCGCAAGGCAAAGGAACGTATGCATATCGTGGAGGGTCTGATTACTGCCGTTGACAATATCGATGAAGTAATACAGATTATCCGTAACTCTTACGATACTAAGGAGTCCATGGAACGACTCATGGCTCGTTTTGGCTTCTCTATAGAGCAGGCTCGTGAAATCGTAGACCTTCGTCTTCGTGCGCTCCAAGGTCTTAATAGACAAGAACTACATGCTGAGTATGATGAGCTTAAGGCTCGCATAGAGTATCTAGAAGCTCTTGTAGCCAGCCGTGATAAGCGTATGGAAGTTGTCAGAGAGGAGCTTATCGAAGTGCGTGAAAAGTATGGCGATGACCGTCGTAGCGAAATCGTTTACGCAAGCGAAGAGTTTAATCCGGAAGACTTCTACGCTGATGATGAGATGATTATTACAATCTCTCATCATGGATATATTAAGCGTACTCCGCTTAGTGAATTCCGTAGCCAAACAAGAGGCGGTGTAGGTAGTAAGGGTAGCGATACACGTGATGAAGACTTCATTGAGTACATTTACTCAGCTTCAATGCACGCTACTATGATGTTCTTTACTCAGAATGGTCGATGCTATTGGATGCGTGTATATGAAATCCCTGAGGGTGCTAAGAATACCAAGGGACGTGCTATACAGAACCTTCTTAATATCGAGCCGGGAGATAAGGTTAATGCCTTTATCCGAGTTAAGAATCTGACTAAGGATGAAGAGTTTGTTAATAGTCACTATCTACTCTTTGCGACAAAACGAGGAGTAGTGAAGAAGACGCTTCTTGAGCAGTATTCTCGTCCTCGTGCTAATGGTATTATTGCTATTGACCTTCGTGACGATGATAAGCTTGTTAGCGTAGCATTGACAACGGGCAATAGTGAGATTATCCTTGCTAATAGAAATGGTCGTGCTGTTAGATTTAGTGAATCGACTGTGCGTGCTACAGGTCGCTCGGCTATGGGTGTTCGTGGTATGACACTCGATGAAGATGGACAAGACGAAGTGGTAGGTATGATTGCTTCTTCCGATGTTCAGAATGATAGCATTCTTGTAGTCAGCGAAAAGGGATATGGTAAGCGTAGCCCTATTGAAGACTATCGTCTAACAAACCGTGGGGCTAAGGGTGTACTCACTCTAAAGATTACAGATAAGACTGGTTATTTGGTGGCTATTCGTAGTGTAACCGATGAGCATGACCTTATGATTATCAATAAGAGTGGTGTAACTATACGTATGCACGCCCGCGATATTAGTACTCAAGGTCGTGCTACTCAAGGTGTCCGCCTCATCAACTTAGAGAAGAGAGGTGACGAGATTGCAAGCGTATGTCGTGTACTCGCCGAAGATGAAATCGAGGAAGAAGCATTGACGACAGAAGAGGGTGCTCCAGTAGAGCCTACTCAAGATGATGCTCAGCTAGACCAATCAGCAGAGCTAGGCGACGATAATCAAGATACTCCACCATTGGACCTTTTTGATAAATAATAATTAGAATAACAACTTCAACTCAAATAAACAATATGAAGAAATTAGTAATTGCAGCTGCTCTTGGACTAATGTCTACAGGAGCATTCGCTCAGGTAGATAAGGTTAAGTCTGCTGAGAAGCTAATTGATAGTAATACTGCAGAAGCTCGTAAGCAAGCTGCAGAAGCTCGCCAAAATGATGCTACTAAGAACGATCCATATGCATGGTTCGTTTCTGGTATGGTAGAGCAGAAGGATTACAACAGCGAACTGACTAAGGCTCAATTGCAGCAGAAAGCTGATGAAAACAAGATGTACAATGCTCTGATTGCAGAAGTACCTTTCATTAAGCTGAAGTATGCTAAGAAGGCAAAGGATATCCTTAAGGTAGACCTTCCTATGCTTCTTAATGCTGGTACATTCTTCCAGCAGAAGCAAGACTATAAGACAGCAGCAGAAGCTTTTGAAAGCTATGTGAATCTTCGTCGTCATGCATTATTTGCAGATGATAAGGCTATCGCGACGCTAGATACTACTGCGTATGATGTAGCGTATTATTCTGCTCTGATGTATCATGAAGTGAAGAACTATGATAAGGCTATCGCTATTGCTAATGAGTTCAAGAATTCACCAATTAAGGCTGAAGATATCTATCAAGTTTTAGCGGCTTCATATCAATCAAAGGGAGATAGTGTTTCTTTGCAGAAGGTGCTAGAAGAGGGTCAGCAGAAATTCCCTAAGAACCCTTACTTTACATTGAACCTAGCTCAGCAAGCTTTCAACCAAGGTAAGTACACTGAGAGTGAAAATTACGTTCTGAAGGCTCTAGAACAAGACCCTAAGAATGTCGCTCTTATGAGCTTCGTGGCTGGTCTTTCAGAACAACAGCAGAAGTTTGATAAGGCTGCAGAATGGTATAAGAAGGCTATCGCTATTAAGGCTGATGATTATGATGCTAACTTTAATTTAGGTCGTACTTATTATAATATGGCTGTAGAACTTTTCAATGCAGAAAAGCCAACAAAACTTTCTGATGAAAAGGGTAAGGGTTATCTAGAGCAGGCTCTTCCTTACCTAGAAACAGCTTACAAGCAAAAGCCTGATGGCGTATATTATATGCTATCTAATGTTTATGACCGTCTAGGTCGTAAGGCTGACTATGACCGCATAATGGCTGCTCATAAGTAAGGCTTGTATTTAAGTCTAATATAAAAATCCCGCTAAGGTTTTCAGTCCTTAGCGGGATTTTTGTTTTTATCTCTATGAAAGAGTGGAGATGTAGTTATTGAGCAGAGTAGCGTATATTACCCTCATCGTCAATAAGCAAAACTGTAAGTTTGCTATTCGGACAAATCTGTTGGCTTACCTTATGACAAGTTTGGGTTATGTACATAAGTAATTTCTCAGATTCACTAGGCGCAAGCTCCGTCCAGAGTTCTCTAGCGAGCGTAATGCGTTCTATAACTTCGTGAGTCGAGTCTGTGCAAGCAAGTTGAGTTGCGATGTCGTGAAGGAACTGCTTATTCATCGTAACTTTCTTGCTGTGTGTATCCATATTTCCCTCTGCCAACTTAACAGCCTTTCCTAACATAATACCCATAATTATATGAGGGATATTAGCTGATGCTAGCTTCTCAAGTGTTTCGCCGATGAAATTACCATACTGAACAAAGCATTGTGGCGGTAGCTCGGGGTGAGCTGCCTTCAAGTACTTTTCACTCTTAGCTCCGCTGTTAATGACAATTGTATCTGCTCCTAGTGCAAGGGCAACATCAGCTTGTCTGACGATAGAGGCAATGAACGCATCTAGAGAGAATGGTTTGACGACCCCCGAAGTTCCGATTATGGATATACCATCGACAATGCCTAGGCGAGGATTAAATGTTTTGAGGGCTAATTCTCGTCCGGCAGGTACTATAATCTTAATGTTTACAAGATTATTAGGGTAGAAGCGTGTCGCTACCTCTGTCATCATGCGTTTAGGAGTCGCATTGATCGCAGGTTCACCTATCTCAATACCTAGACCCGGTAAGGTTACTTGTCCGACTCCTTCTCCTTGTAGGAAGCGTACCCCTTCTCCCGAAGATATTGTTACTTCACTCCATATCTCTGTCCCTTGAGTTACATCAGGGTCATCTCCGCTACGCTTTCTCATCATAGCTTTGTAGCCCTCTTCGGTCTGTTCTACTGCATCGATAGGCAGTGTTACCACCTCGCCAGACGGAAGTGTTACTTCTACCTCGGATACATGCTGACCCGTAGTAAGAGCAATGAGTGCAGCTGTTGTAGCAGCTGTTGCTGTTGTCCCAGTGGTATAACCAGTTTTAAGCGGGAAGAAATCAGGAGCAAGTTCTTCTACTTTTCGTCTAAGACCAACAGGACCATATACTGGCTGATAATGGTTAGGTAGGGAAGGACGCTGTAACACATAGATAGGGATTCCTCTTTCAATAGCTGGAGCAAGCTTCTCATCAAAGTATCCACTTGTACCGCTATCTTTAGTTATGACTGCATCTGGTTGGATGCGGTCATAAATCTCGACATCATTCTGTTCTTCTCCGAGCTTCCAATAGAGTAGTTGTTCTCTAGGAAAGCCTTCGGCATCACTCTTCTCATGCGAGTCGTCTCTATCCAATATGCGGAAGTAACTCTCGTGTTTGCTCCAGAATGGTTTCAATGGCTTTATGGTATTGACTCCAGTAAGAGCAAGTAGTCTGCGGCATGGTTGTGCTTCAAGCTTTTCAATCATATCGTCGTAACTCGTACACTCAATGATGCCTTCTTGCTTCTTAGGGTAGACACGTTCATAACGAATAACGGGTGTACCTGTCTGTGCTGTAGCTAATCCAATAGTATTGTGCAGCACTGCCGCGAATGGGTGTGCTGCATCAATAACTAATTCGATATCATTCTGCTGTATAAAGTCAATGAGAGCTTCCTCTGTCATAGCACCAGTAAGACGAATGCCATGAACAAAGTCAACTTGCTGAAGGTCTCCCTTTGTAGAGTAATAATACTCCTTGCCACTTTCATCGAGGACTTGCGTAACTATACGCCCCTCTGTCGTTCCTCCAAAAACTAATATCATTTGTTCGGTGAAGTGTAATAAGTAATTGTACCAGCATTGAGCAATGTTTGATGGTCAAGTCTATATACGTTCTTAAAGTCCTTGCCACCCACATTGATTTGCTTAAAATAGGTGTCACTATCTTGCCCCTTACGCTCAATCACTAGCTTTCCCTTAGGATAGTACTTAGTGTCAAGATGTAGTGTAACCTTGCGGAATGTTGGTGTCGTGAGTGCATAGGTTGTACTTCCAGGGCAATCAGGATAGAAGCCAAGCATAGAGAAAATAGCCCAAGCACTCATTGTCCCCGTATCGTCATTTCCGGGAATACCATCAGGTGCATTTTTATATACGGAGCTTAGAAGTTGTTTAATAAGCTTCTGTGTACGCCAAGCCTGATTAGGATAATAGGTAAAGAGATATGGATAGGCTATATCTGGCTCGTTCGCAGGGTCATAGTTACCTTTATCAAAGATACTTTGGAGGTGATTAGAGAATTTCTGCTCACCACCCATCAGCTTCGCTAAACCCTTAATATCATGAGGGATAAAGAATGAGTAATTGTAAGCATTACCTTCATGGAAACCTGGGTTAGGCTCAAAGTCTTTACCTAACTTAGGGTCAAATGGAGTCAGGAACTTGCCATCGGGTAGGATTGGGCGAAGCAATTTGTAGTCTGCACTATAGAAATGCTTATAGCCCGTAGCACGTTTATCCATCGTCTTTGCTACATCTTTATGTCCCATAGCTTCGGCAAAGCGAGCCATGTTCCAGTCTGCGATATAATACTCAAGAGATGTCGAAACGGAATGCCCAAATTTTGTTCTAAGTGGAAGGTAGCCATACTTGATGTAGTCGCTCATTTCGGGGCGAAGTTTGTTGTTTGAGAGCGTTGTCGCTCCTTTCATCATAGCTTCATAGGCTAACTTAGTATCAAAGTCGCGAAGACCTCTTTGCCAAGTGTCATTGAGTACAATGATGGAGGGGTCTCCCGTCATGGTCATAGTTTCTTTGCCATATAGCTCCCATTTGGGTAACCATCCACTTTCTTGATAGATATCAAGCATCGACTTGACCATATCCAGCTGCATGCGAGGATAGAGCACAGATAGTAGAGGGTGAACGTTGCGATAAGTGTCCCACAAAGAATATACTGTGTAGCGATTGTGATTGGTCTTTCCTGTTCTAAGGCTTTCACTTTGAGGATATTCTCCATTGATATCTTGCATGATGTTTGGATGAATGAGTAAATGGTAGAGAGACGTATAGAAGATGGTACGTTCATCTTGAGAACCTCCTTCTACTTCGACCTTGCTAAGAGCTTCTTCCCATTTATCTTCTGCACGCTTCTTCATAGCTGCAAAATCAATGCCTTGTTGCTCTGTATTTAAGTTAAGTAGAGCATTCTCAGCACTCACGAATGAGACAGCTGTCTGTACATAGATAGTTTCCCCCGGCTTAACATCATAACTAAACCACACTCCTACATCGTTGCCACTCATTTCTTTTCGATAATCAGGGTAGAGCTTGTATCGACCATTGTCATGGTCCCATTCAGCCTCAACACCTTTCATAGGAGGTTGCATCTTCCAGTAACCACTTTTGGGGGATACTCGGCTGATACGCATAGCAAAGTATTGATTGAATACTGCTTGAGGATTATAACAGAATGTCCCCATCAGCTTACTTCCGACAACGGTACTATCGTTAAGGAACTTGACTGTAGCTCCACTTTCATTAGTAAGTCCTTGTCCTAGATTAAGCAGGATATTGCCTTTGCCACCTTTCTCAAAAGTAAATGCCGTGAGAGATGTACGCTCACTAGCTGTTACTTCAGCCTTAATCTTATGTTTGTCTAGGTAAGCTGTATAGTAACCTGGATGCGCATGCTCTTGACTAAGAGTTGTACCATAGTTCTGATAATTTACATCTAAACTATCAGAAGAAGCTGTAAGCAGAATGCTACTTAACTCAGGACAACCGACACCGCTGAGATTGACTTGAGAAAATCCTGTGAAGAATTTATTATCAGAAGAGTAGGGCGTACTCCACCAACGAGAGTCCTTTTCCCATAACATTAAATGGGGTAATACTCATCAAGCCATTAGGTACCACTGCTCCAGGGTTAGTTGTACCAAAGTTGCTTGTGCCGATAAATGGATTTACTTCGTCGATAAGTCGCTTTTTAGTTTGCGCGTTCAATAAAAGTGAACAACTAAAACCTATGCTTAGTGTAAGTATTTGTTTGAGATTATTCATGATATTAAGGTCTTAAGTTCTATAAACTAGAAACTTTGCATAGTACAGCATAAGCAAGGTTAGAAGTAACACATGCTTGTTCCATACTATGCAAAGTTATATAATTTAGTCTCTCTCTCCGAAGATAGCCGAACCGACACGAACGAGAGTAGCTCCATGCTTCAGTGCAATATGGTAGTCACTGCTCATACCTATTGATAGCTCTGTAAAGTCCTCGGGAGCTAATAGTAGACCACTTTGTTTGATGTCTGCGTGTAGTCGTGCAATCGTGTCAAACTCAAGAGCAATTTGAGCTTCATCGTCCGTATTTGTTGCCATAGCCATAAGTCCACATATACAAATACCATTGTATGCTTCAGGATTGGCTTTTACTTTCTGTAATAGCTCAAACACTTCTTCAGGACTAAACCCACTCTTACTCTCTTCTCGCGCAATATGAACCTCGAGTAGGACATCTATTGTACGGTGATTCTTGAGCGCTTGCTTGTTAATTTCAAGAAGCAACTTCTCACTTGTAACGCTCTCAATCATGCCGATGAAAGGTGCGATATATTTGACCTTGTTGGTCTGTAGTGGACCAATGAAATGCCATATAAGATCAAGATACATTTCACCAAGTTCTGCATGCTTAGTGCTTAGTTCCTGTACACGACTTTCTCCGAAGAGTCTTTGCCCAGATTCGTATGCCTCGACAATCGCTTCGCTAGGGTGAAATTTGGATACGGCGACAAGACGAACACCCGCAGGTAAGGTCTGCTTGATTTCGTTAATCCGTTCTCCGATACTAAGGTTAGGACTCGGCTGACTCATAAGGTACAACATCCATGATTAGGGTCTCAGCGATAGACGCAATCTCATAATCTTGAGCTTCTTTGCCCAGTTGCTCTAAAAGATGGTTGAGTGCATTAGAGAGCGTATCGCTTTGGATAAGAATATTTATTCCTTTCTTTTTCTCCTTACCACTGCGTTCGTCTACGGTAATAATATTGACACGGGCTTTGAAGTAGCGGTCATGCTCATCATGATTGGTAAGGAACATTTCGGCGTAGAGAGCACGTCTGATATTAGTTACCTCTAGATTCCCCATAGATACGTATGGAGTAGCATACTCAATAATGCGCTTTTCTGCTTCGGTGAAGCTAAGTGCATTGATGAGATAGAGTTCATTAACCTTGTTTAAGCCTTGCTCAAGATTCTTATCATAAGAAACTTTGCATTCGTACCATTGAACCATTGGTGTATTTTAATTTATTAATTATTTCTGTTTGACAATACCTACAAAGATACGTATTATCTCAATATATAAATATAGGTAACCTAAAAATGGAGTAAAGGATAAGAAAGCTTTTGATTGTACTGATTAAAAGTTGAGCACTCGGCGTGGTTTTTGGAGACTACACGTGTAGTCTGTATAAACTCCAGCTGTAGGCTGCACAAACTACACGTGTAGTCTCCAGAATAGTCCTTGTAGGTTCTCTTTTATCTTCCTGTAGCTTTGATTTTCTCTTGCAGATGTTACGATATTTATTGCTGGGATGCTTAGGCATGTTGTATGTGCTTTTTTTGCCTATCTTTGCAAACACAAGCCAAATGGTTTGTTGGATATGGATAGAGGGTTCGAGATTCGATTGAAAGTTATTCTCCTCAAAGAATGCTAGAGATTGATTTCGGGCTTCTTCTTTTCTATATCTCTGAAAGTAGAAATAAGTAACTAATTATTATATATAGGTATGGCATACAACTATATGACTCAGCAAGGTTATGATAATCTAGTGGCTGAGATTAACGAATTGGAATCGGTACACCGTCCTGAGATTTCTAGGCAAATAGCAGAAGCTAGAGATAAGGGAGACCTTAGTGAAAATGCAGAATATGATGCAGCTAAAGAGGCTCAAGGTCTTCTAGAAGGTAAGATTGCACAACTTAAGACTATCCTTAGTAATGCTCGCATTATTGATGAGAGTAGACTTAGCACAGATTCAGTTCGTTGGTTTAGATGGTAGTTGGAATACTTTTGAGAACCGTTCCTTGGCTAAAGGTTCTACAGAATCCCAATTCTATCAATACGCCCATTGCTAAGGGACTTATGGGTAAGAAGGTTGGTGATGTCGTAGAAGTTCAAACTCCTGGCGGTATCGTGTCTTTTGAGATTGTAGAGATAGGTTTCTAAATAGATTTATCACAAAACAAAAAGCTAGGTTATGGCAACATTATTTAGTCGTATCATAGCAGGAGAGATTCCCTCACACCGCATTGCAGAGAATGATAAATTCTACGCATTTCTTGATATAAACCCTGTGCAAGTAGGGCATACACTGATTGTACCTAAGAGAGAGGTTGATTATTACTTCGATTTGAGTGATGAAGAGCTTGGAGCGATGCAGAGTTTCTCAAAAGTCGTTGCTTCTGCTATCAAAGCTTATACCTCATGTCTGAAGGTTGGTGTAGCCGTAATGGGGTTAGAGATTGACCATGCTCATCTGCATCTTATCCCACTTAAGGATAATGGAGATATGAATGTGTACGTCAAACTTGAGCAAAGTCAAGACGAATTAGCGCGTACAGCTGAGGGAATAAGACAATATCTGCCTGAAGAATACAAGTAATTTAGAATGCGTTTATGAAGATAGCAGTTGTTGGTATTGGGTATGTTGGACTAGTTAGTGCGGCTTGCTTTGCTGACCTTGGTGTGGAGGTTTATTGTGTAGATATCAATGAAGCCCGTATCAATGATTTAAAGCAGGGCATTATCCCTATCTATGAGCCCGGTTTAGAGGAATTAGTTCGTCGCGGAGTAGAGGGTAAACGTCTGCATTTTCATACCTCAATAGCCGATGTTTTAGATGAAGTTGAGGTCGTTTTCATTGCTGTTGGTACTCCATCTGATGAAGATGGTTCAGCAGATTTGAAGCATGTACTAAGCGTCGCTAAGAGTATCGGACAGTCTCTATCTAAGTATTGTTTGGTTGTAACCAAGAGTACGGTTCCCGTGGGAACAAGCCACAAGGTTAGAGCGGCAATCGAGGGCGAACTTAAGAAACGCAATGTTGATGTTTGCTTTGATGTAGCATCAAATCCCGAGTTCTTGAAAGAGGGAGATGCTATTGACGATTTTATGAAGCCTGATAGGGTTGTGGTTGGCGTTGATAGTGAAGATGCTCGAGAGCTGATGACTCGTCTATATAAACCAATGCTTCTGAATAACTTCAGGGTTATCTTCATGGATATCGCTTCTGCCGAAATAACTAAATATGCAGCCAATGCGATGTTGGCTACTCGTATTAGTTTCATGAATGAAATCGCAGCTCTTTGTGAAGCTGTAGGAGCAAATGTTAATCTTGTAAGACAAGGTATTGGTTCGGATGCCCGCATCGGCAGTAAATTCTTATATGCTGGTTGTGGTTATGGAGGTTCTTGCTTCCCCAAGGATGTAAAAGCTCTTATTCATACAGGTATGGAGCAGGGAACCGAGTTTAGTATCTTGAAAAGTGTCGAAGATGTCAATGAGCGTCAAAAACGTTTGCTCGTCAAGAAATTTTCAAAGTACTATAACTTTCATATAACAGAGTGGAAAGAATTTCGTATGCCTTCTTGGTCTGCTCTGGCTAAGCTTGTGCGTCAGCCTCTATTGATTGATGGACGTAATGTCTTCGATAGTACACCCGTTGAACAAGGATTTACACTATTATCTATCGGGTTCTAATACAATGTTATGCAAGTAAGTTTCAAAGACCAATCTCAGGTATTAAATGCACTCAGATTTCCGGCGACGCTGATGGTCATTGTTGGTCATTGTGCTTTAATAACGATGATAATACCCGTTTCTTCATTTTCTGGAGAAATTGCATTAGCAAGATTTATTCAGCAATTCTTCTATTCTATGGGTGGACTTGCTGTAACATTGTTTTCATTGATTTCTGGGTATTATCTTTTCGCGAAGGGGGATAGATGGACTGTCCCTCATTACATAGATATTCTTAGGAAACGCTTTAGTACTCTGCTTATTCCTTACGTCCTGTGGAATCTACTCTGTATTATGGCTTTATGGTTGAAGAATTCAATCGGGTTACATTGGGGGATAAATTTTGTATTTAATGCTGTTGAGTATGACCAAGTAACAAATCATGGACTTTTCGAACTAATTATGGGACCTATAGATAGTCCTCTATGGTATATACGGGAATTGATATATATGGTTCTGTTCAGTCCACTTGTTTATGTGCTCTGCCGTCATCGCATAATTGGGGCAATAATAGTCTTGTTGTTGTATGCTTTGCCTGTAGTTGCTCCTTATTGTAACTTTCATTTTCCGCTTAATGATATTCAAGTGCATTTTATTGTAGGCGCTTATTTGGCATTACATAAGTGGAATATTCTAAGTATTGCAAGGTGTATGAAATGGATATCCTATGCTATAGGAGGGGCCTATATAATTGCCATTGGACTAGGGGTAATTAATTTAGGGGAGTCTTACTCGGGAGTACTGAAAGCATTTGTAGCTTTAGCTTTGATAAATTTAGGATATGAGTTGTATGTGAAAAAGAATGCGTTATATCATTTCTTTGCAGGGAATGCATCAGCTACCTTCTTTATGTATGCTGCTCATTGGATACTATATATCAATATTATTAGAGGGACATTGACTACTTTTCTTCCTTCTGATGGTAGTATGACAGATGTATTCGTTCATATTACGACATTTATTCTAGTATCTGTTGCGACATTATATACTTATCGTTTGATGAGTCGATTTATGCCATATGTCCTTTCTTTCTTGTCAGGTGGAAGGGGATAATTAAAAAAAGGAAAGTATATGGAAGCAAGCGAACAAGTTCAGCCAAGCCTATTGGGTTTAAGCCCGCTGTTTGTATTCTTAGCGACATATTTAGGTTGTTCTCTTCTGTTGAATGACTTTTATGCTATGCCATTAAGTGTAGCTTTCGTAATAGCCTCTTGTTATGCCCTTGTCGTAACAAGAGGTCTTTCTCTTGAAAAGAGGGTAGAGCAGTTTACCATAGGGGCAAGCAATCACAATATCTTGACTATGGTTTGGATATTTATCTTAGCGGGTGCTTTTGCTTCTGGTGCTAAGTTTATTGGAGCTATTGATGCGAGTGTTCATGTTATCATGAGTGTGCTTCCGTCCAATACTCTTTTGCCAAGCCTTTTCCTTTCTTCTTGTTTGGTTTCTCTTTCAGTAGGAACTAGCGTTGGTACTATTGTTGCTCTGTCTCCTATTGCTATGGGCTTTGCGCAGCAATTGGGCGTGAGTCCGGAGTATATTATTTCTATCGTGGTTGGAGGTGCTTTCTTTGGCGATAATCTTTCCTTTATTTCGGATACAACTATTGCCGCTACTCGTACCCAAGGGGTTAGTATGAAGGATAAGTTTAGAGTGAATTTCTTGATTGTTCTCCCTGCAGCCCTAGTAACATTTATTATTTATGCAGTTCAAGGAATAAATTTGCCTGCGACAGCTCAGTTTAATGAACCTAAAGTATGGTTAATTATTCCTTATATAGTTGTTATCATTACAGCTCTAATGGGTATAAATGTCTTGGTTGTCCTAATGATTGGTATAGTTAGTTGTGGGATAATAGGTGTAATCAATCATGTCGATGTATGGGCTTGGATGTCTAGTCTAGGTAGTGGAATTAAAGATATGGGAGAGCTTATTATTGTGACTCTTCTTGCTGGAGGTCTGCTAGAGCTTATACGTTATAATGGAGGTATTGCCTATATCATAAGGCTTCTTTCTAGACATATTCGTGGTAAACGTGGCGGTGAATTCTCTATTGCACTCTTAGTTATGCTTGCTAATATCTGTACAGCAAACAATACGATAGCTATTCTTACTACGAGCGATATGGCTAGTAGTATATCTAAGCGTTATGATATTGATAGGCGTAGAACGGCAAGTATCTTAGACACATTCTCGTGCGTTGTACAAGGGGTACTCCCTTATGGAGCCCAACTGTTACTTGCTGCTGGCTTTGCGAGTGTATCTCCACCGAACTTTATTCCTTACCTTTATTACCCAATCCTCTTAGGCTTATGCGCTACTTTCGCTATACTCATGCGCTACCCAAGACGTTTTGCTAAGTAAGTATATTAAAAACATAAGAATAAAATATGAACCCAGTAATTGCTGTAGTAGCAGGAGGTTATTCTGGAGAATATAGTGTATCTCTACGTTCTGCTGCTGGTATTATTTCTTGGATAAATCGAACCCTTTTTACTCCTTACATCTATGTGATAGAGCGTGAGCGTTGGTATGTTCGTCTTGATGATGGTCGAGAACTACCCCTTGATAAGGGAACCTTTGGTTTTAATCTAGATGGCGTAACGATTAAGCCTGATTTTGCATTCATTACTATACATGGTACGCCCGGTGAAGATGGTATCTTGCAAGGCTATCTAGATATGATTAAAATACCCTATAATACAGGGGGCGTCCTTACCGAAACATTAACCTTTAATAAGTTTGCTTGTAATCGTTATCTGTCATCATTCCCCGATGTTCGTACAGCTAAAAGCTTGCGCTTAATAGGCGGTGAGAGCGATGAAGAGATTTTGGCATTGGTAGATACACTTGGTTCATACCCCGTTTTCGTAAAGCCTAATACTGGAGGCTCAAGCGTTGCTACAAGTCGAGTAAATAGTCGTGCAGAATTGCTCTCGGCTGTTCATACAGCCGCTGAAGAAAGTACGGAAGTGATGGTTGAAACGCTAATTCAAGGTACAGAGGTTACTTGTGGCATTTTTACGCATCAAGGCGAACCTACTATTCTTGAGATTACAGAGGTGGTAACGGATAATGCTTTCTTTGATTTTGATGCTAAATATAATGGTCAAGTCGAAGAGATTACACCAGCTCGTATTCCTCAGGAACAAGCTGAGATTATTCGTAAGCTCACCAAGCAAATATACGCTTATGTTCAAGCTCGTGGTATTATTCGTGTAGATTACATCATCGAGAAGGATGGTTATCCAACACTTTTAGAAGTTAATACTACGCCCGGTATGACGCCTACAAGTTTTATACCACAGCAGGTGAAGGCTGCTGGTCGTACCATGGAAGAAGTCATTACAGAAATTATTCAAACGTCACTCTCATAACTTAGAAAGTATTGATATGGACTATAGTAAATACGAGCGAATTCGCCCACTTATTCCAAGTGAAGTTCCCGCAGCAATAGAAGAATTACTTGCTAATCCTGAATTGCGTGCTGCTTATGAATCTCTTGGAGCAGCTTTGCCTTGGGAAGAGCTCAGTCATATTCTTAAAGATTGTCATTCTGTAGCTGATTTTAAGACAGCATTCTCTGCAGGATTGGTTCGTCATATCATGAAGCTGACATGTCGTTCGGTAGCTCCTCTTCAAGGAACAGAAGTTCTAAAGCCTGAATGCGCTTACACTTATATCTCTAATCATAGAGATATTATCCTTGATTCTGCTTTCTTGAATGTACTTATTTATGATGCAGGGTTCCAATACCCAGAAATCGCGATAGGTGATAATCTGCTTGTTCGTCCTTGGGTAGAGAAGTTGGTAAAGCTTAATGGTAACTTCCTTGTAAGACGTAATTTGCAAGGTCGTGAAGTGTTACTTGCGGCTAAGGAGTTATCAAGCTATATGAATGATGCTATCCTTGATGGTATTCCCTTATGGATTGCTCAGCGTGAGGGGAGAGCTAAGAACTCTGATGATAGGACTCAACCTGCATTGTTAAAGATGCTCAGCCTAGGAGGTGCTACACGTTCTTTTGTAGATAATTTACGCTCTCTGAATATCGTGCCTCTTACTTGTAGTTATGAATATGACCCTTGTGATTATCTCAAGGCTCAAGAGATGCAATGCAAGCGTGATATTGAAGGATTTAAGAAGAGTCCTCAAGATGATGCTATCAATATGCGTACAGGTGTTACTGGCTATAAGGGTAGAGTATCATTTACGATAGGTAAGCCCTTGAATAGTTTGTTTGACAATTATGATTGGGTAAGTATCCCTGCTAGTGAGCAGCCCGAACGTGTAGCTGAGATAATGGATAAGGAGATACATCGCAATTATACGCTTTATCCGAGCAATTACGTTGCCTTAGATATGCTGAAAGGCTCGTCAGATAACAGCAAGTATTATACTGCCGAGGAACAAGCTGAGTTCATTAAATATCTTGAAGGGCAGTTGAATAAGATTGTATTGCCTGAGGGCGTTCAACGAGATGAAGACTATCTTAAGGCTCGCATTCTAGAAATGTATGCTAATCCAGTTATCAATCATCAGAAAGCTTTAGCTCATTAGGCTAACTATAATTCTAATCAAAGAGGGCTGTGACAAAACTGTCACAGCCCCTTTTTTATGGTCTTTCAGTTTCAAAGCTTTGCGAAATCATCATTCCTTAAAGTTCTTACAGAGGTGAATAAAACTTGATTGGAAAATAAAATGACCTTCGAAAATTGTTGAGTTAAGTATTTGTAAATTAGTAGTATGTTAAAATAAATGACTAGGCCCGTGAGAACATCTGGAGACTTCAGCTGTAGTTTGTGCAGACTACGGCTGAAGTTTGTACAGACTACACGTGTAGTCTGCAAAAACTTCGCCGAGTGCTGAACTTAAGTACGTGCACATAGCTATTTACTTATGCTGAGGGCGAATTTTTTAGAGATTAGAGAGGTATTATATAGGCTTCTAAAAACATAGTTTTATTATATAAAAGGTGCTTGGACATCGTTTTGCTATTATTTGATGTACTTAGCTTGTTGTGGCGATATATTTACCTTGTTATTATATATCTTTGTAGTAAATAATAGAACCTTATGACGGCAGAAGAAATAAGACAAATCGATGCACTCATCAGACGAGAAGTTGTTCCTGCTACCGGCTGTACTGAGCCCGTATGCGTAGCTTTGGCTGTAGCCTATGCTTCTAGTCTAATATCTAATCAAATTCAAAGTATAGAGGTGCAGTTAAGTCCCAATATGCTCAAGAATGCAATGGGTGTAGGTATTCCGGGAACTGGTATGATTGGTGTACCTATTGCGATAGCGCTGGGTGCCGAGATTAAGGAGCCTAAGCGAGGTTTGGAAATACTAGATAATTTATCAGAAGAAATACTCCAAGCAGCAAAGTCACTTGTCGATAAAGGTATTATAACCATAGCATGTACGACAGAGAGCAACATTGATAAGCTTTATGTCCGCGTTTGTATTACAGATACCGAAGGACATCAATCTATTTCAGTAATTGATAAGACGCACCAAGGGATTAGTTTACTGACGCTTGATGGTATTTCTTATTTGGAAACATATAAGAATGAAACCGTTTGTTCTGCTCAGATAGAAAGCAATGGGGGGGCTGTAGAGCAAGATATTCAGTTGACCTTTGATTTGGTATATGATTATGCTACGACAGCTCCGCTTGAATTGCTGACTTTCATCTATGAGGCTGCTCAACAGAATAAGACTGTTAGTGAGTACTCTCTGAGTCGCAAGTACGGTCATGGGGTAGGTAAGCTTCTACAGAGCCCTCAAGGTCAATACTTTATCGGGAATAGCCCTATGGCTAAGATGCTTATGTACACTAGTGGAGCATGTGATGCGCGTATGGATGGTGCACCACTTATGGTTATGAGTAACTCCGGAAGTGGTAACCAAGGGATTACGGCTACACTACCTATTCTGAGCTTTGCTGAAGCAGAAGGCAAAGGTTTAGAAGAAACAACGAGAGCTCTCATGATGAGTAGTTTGATGGTTGTCTATATCAAGCAACTACTTGGTCGATTAAGTTGTTTGTGTGGAATGGTTGTTTCTGGGATAGGAACTTCTGCAGCCTTGGTGTACCTATTAGGAGGTAATAAACATCAGTCTAGCTATGCCATTCAGAATATGGTGGGTAATGTAACCGGAATGATTTGTGATGGCGCTAAGCCTAGTTGTAGTTTGAAGGCTTCTACAGGTGTTAGTTCGGCTATGATTTCTGCCTTATTGGCCATGGAAGACGAAAGATGTTCTTCTCTTGAAGGTATCGTCGCTAATGATGTTGACCAAAGCATTAGCAATCTAGCTCTTATTGGTCGTGATGGTATGGCTGAGACCGATTTGCGCATACTGAATGTGATGACTAATAAATAATGCGCCTAATAGAAAGTATTAGAGTAGAACAGGGCAAGGCTCATTTACTTGCTTATCATCAAGAGCGAGTGAGTAAAAGCCTTAATTATTTAGGTGGAGAGGCTCAATCTATAGATGTTGAGACGATTGTAGGGCAATGTCTCTCAGATGCAACTGTAGATTATGATAGGATTTATAAGTTGCGTTTTGAGTATGATTTATTAGGAGTCCATAATGTAACGCTTACTCCTTATAAGCAAAAGGATATAAAGTGCTTATTTCTATCTACGGTCTCAAGCCTAGATGTTTATTCGTATAAGTGGTTAAATAGATCTGCACTATTACATCCTCAGATTAGCTCTACAGATGAGGTTTTATTCACTTATCAAGGTTATCTTACAGATACGAGTTATAGTAATATCGTTCTAGAAACATCTTCTGGCGAAAGAATAAGCCCTCGAAGACCATTGCTTCGAGGGCTTCAACGTCAGTATTTACTAGACCAAGGAGAAATTACTCTTGCAGACCTAACTCTAGATGACTTATTGCAATGTAAGTGCGTGCATCTAATCAATGCAATGCTTCCCTTAGGTCGTTTATGTTTACCGCCTAGCCTAATCGCTTTATAATACGTGCTACTTGCCACGAATAGCTAATCAGAATAGGGAGAAATGCGATAAGACTAATTAGCCATACCTTATATTCTGCTTGGAAAATATCTTTTGACGATTTATAGCATAGTGGAGAGATGCGTTTGCGTAGATACTCTTTTAGATAGTGTATGCCTACTCCCACACTAATACCAATGAACATCCCTGTCAAAATATCGGAGAGGTAGTGTACACCTAGATACATACGGCTATAGGCAACTAGGAATACGAGTAGGTAGAGCATAAGGCTGTGTGTGAACCTTCGAACGGTCAGTGCTAGTATCGTTGCACACGCAAAGAAATTGGACGCATGACCTGAAAAGAACCCGTAAGGACCTCCCACATAGTTGTATACAACATGAATTAAGTTCTCTATACCCTCTGTATGCGTTGGACGCGGACGAGCAAATAGAGGTTTAGCTAAGTGGCTACTGAGCTGGTCACATATAAGAATGCAGAGCCCTATTGCGAATAAAACAAGAAAGCCTTCTTGCCAAGGTTTCTTGGCAAAAAGGTAGTAGAGTAGGACTGCAACCACAAATACCCAAGCTCCGGGATTGCTAATCATGTACATGAATGCATCTAGAAAAGGGGAGTGATGCTGATTAATCCATAAAAGAATATCGGTCTCTAATGGTATTAAGGGGGGATTGAGCGCTGTCATGAGGATTCTATTTATTCAGCTTGAGTACTATTAGGAACAATGGGTGTGAAAGTTGAACTAGGAAGATATCCCTTTCTACCATCAGCCAACCGAACCTCTTGTATAGGCTCTGTCTGCTTACCAAGAATGAATATCGCAGTTCCCTCATGAAGGGTTTCTATGGGATTACCTTGTTCTTCATAAGAGGATTTAAGTTCCTGCGTTTGGTTCATAATAGCGCGCTTCATGCTCATCTTATAGTAATAGATTTGGTGTGCAATCATGGATAAGCTAAGTCCCCATAAGATAAGTACAGCTATACCTAAACCGAAGATAATTTGACTCTTTAGCACCAGTCCTTTTCTTCTACATCCCCATAGAGATAGCACTGAAATTACGAGCAGCATAAAGAAAAAACAAGCCAATGCCTTAAGAGTACTAAGCTTGAGGCTGTAGCAGAAGTCATCTAACCAAGAGAACGAGCGACCATCACTAAAGGCATCTTTAGTACTGGCATAAGCCAAACGGACATTGTGACGAGCTTCTTTTAGAGATGGATTTAAGAGTAAAGCCTTCTCGTAGGCAATGATTGCGTCTTTTGTGCGTCCGACTTCGTTATAGCAAACCCCAAGGTTATAAAGATTTATTGCACTTGGATTAGTCTGTATAATCTGCTCGTATTGCCTAATAGCTTGCCCATAGTTTTGTTGTTGAGCAAGAGACAGAGCCACCTTAGCCGATTGAGGTCGTCCTTCAATAGAGTCACTCTGAGCAGATACTGTAGTTGAGTAGAGAGCTGTTGTTGCTAATAGACAAGCTAAAAGTAATCTTTTCATTAGAGTTTATTTTCTAGGTGAGCAATGACCTCAACAACAAGTTCGTAGAGGTGTTCGGAGCTATTGTCTTCCGTCTGTGGCGCAAATCGAGCAAATTCAATCTGATTGATTAACGCAACAAGTTCATTTACTTTTTCAGTAGAGACTTCTCTACTAATTAAGAGTTCGGTAATGTTATTGCGGTTAAGTTCAGATAAAGGAAGTCTAAGTTTATCACCCAAGTATCCCCATATTGAATTTAGAATTTCTTCTAAGAAAGCGTCACGATTACCATCATTAAGGTACTGACGAGCTGTCTTGAGTCGTTTATGAGCAACACCCTTAGCTTTATCAGCGATGACTCTTAACTTATCATCGGTATATGAATAATGCTTCTTGAGGTATGCTAGTCCGATAATTCCACCAACTAAGGCAATCAGGTGAATGAGGATTAGTTGCCACAAGTTCGGATTAAATGCACTATCGTCATTGCCATTATCGATTACTCCAGATGGCATACTGTCATTACCATCAGCACTAGAATGAATGGTTGTTTGAATATTCTCATTCTTTCCTTGCTTAACCTTTATACTTAGGGCTTCAGTAGCGGTTGTTTCATATCTAGCGGTTACAGGATTAAAATAGGATATACTCAAAGATGGGATTTTGACGACTCCAACTTTTCGGGGGATTAGATTATACTCAATCGTGCGTACTGAATGCAGTTTCCCCCCATTATAGCTTTGGTCGCTGTGCTCAACAGGGTCATAGAGCTCAATATCATTGGATAAACTTAGCTTAGGAAGTTTCGCAATTTTGAGATTGCCTTGCCCCTCGAGTATAATCTTGAGTGTTGTCGCTTCATTTGTTTTCCAATCATTTTTCTTGGTCTCATAGCGAACATTAAATGACCCAACAGCTCCTGAAAAGTCTGCTGGTTTGCCTTCTTCAGGAAGAGGTTTTACTGTAATCTCAATAGAATTTGTAGCATAAGAACGAGGAACGACCTGATTCAATAAAGGGTCGCCACCAGCATCTCTTAGTGTATATCGAACAGAAATTTCGGCACTAGGAATAGTTAGCTTTCCCGCATGTTGAGGGAAAAGCAAATCTTTCATAATGTCAACAACAGCCCAATCGCGACCTCCACGACGTTCAATTCTCATTTGCCTTTGAGTATTACCAAGTAGGTCTAGACTTACGAAGCCATCATAAGAAGGAGGTTTGACGTCGTTTATTTGTGGTGATTCAGTTGAAGATAGCGTGTACACCACGGGTAGAGGCTCTTGTACATATACAGAACGCTTACTGACAGACGCTTGGTAGTGATATTCAGCTCCATGAGATTCTTTAATAGAGCTAGAGCTTCGTTGAGTGTTTCCTCCTCCTCCTGTAATGCGTATTGTCACTGCAGGGGCAGATAAATCCTTACCGCCTACGCGCAATTTAAATCCCGATACAGAGTAAGTCCCTTCTTGATTACCAACAACGGTATAAGTAATCTCAGTACTTGATTGACTACTCATTCTGCCATTGATATAAGAGACACTGCTGGAACTACTCATGGCTGGACCATAAGCTAACTCTAGTCCATGAAGATTAGGGTTACTGACAATGCGTGCATCATTGTCATTGATAGACAATGAGTACGTAATATTAAACGGTCTGCCTGCCGTATACTCCCTAGGCGCATTGACCTTAATTTGCTGAGCCTGTAAGGCAAGAGGACTAATTAGAAGAATTGAAGCAACTAGGGCTTGGGTATATGTCTTTGCTGCTACCATCTGTTCTTATTCTTTTGGTTGCGTTCTTGTTGAGCCGCTTGTTTGAGTTGTTCTACTCGCTTTCTTGTTTGCTCATCACTTTGCTTGTAAGAGTCGAGTAGTTGTTCTGCTTGCTCCTTACTGATAGCATCTGATTTGGGAGGTGTTTGCTGATTGCCTCCTTTATTGTCGCCTTGTTGATTTTGTTTATCTTGATTCTTTTTCTCGTCTTTATTCTTCTTGTTGTCTTGTTTATTCTCGTTTTGTTGCTGTTTCTGCTGGTCCTTTTGGTCTTGCTTATTACCCTTATTGTTATTCTGCTGATTCTGCTTCTGTAATTGCTTTTGTGCTAGAACAAGATTATAGCGTGTGTCATCATCAGCAGGGTTGTTGATTAAGGCTTGTTTGTAGGCATCTATTGCTTGTTCGTATTGTCGTTGCTTCATAGCAATGTTCCCAAGGTTGTGATAAGCTTCACTTCTCTGTTTCGTTGAAAGCGTACTATCTGATGCAACTTGCTTGTAAGCCTCCTCTGCATCATGGTATTTTTTCTGTCTGTATAAAGTATTACCAAGAGCAAAGGTTGCTGCTTTGTTGTATTGATGTTCTTTTTGTCCCGACCTGTAAAGCTTTTCTGCTTCAGTATATTTGCCTTCCTTGTATAGCTTGTTTGCTCGGTTTAGATTTAATCTAGGATTTTGAGCTACACTAATATAGGATGAGACTAAAGCAAAAATAGCTAATAGTATTTGTCTATTTGTTTTTGTCATGACCAAATAAATCAATTTTGTTCCAAAGAGTACTGCGTCTTTGAGATATAAACAACTCTAAGATGAGCAAAATAAGAGCCGCAATAGCCCAAGGCATATAATGCTCAATATAACCAGCTCTATTGATTGAGCCTATTGCTGCTTTGGGAAGAGTGTTAAGGTCTTTCTCAAGGGCATTAACTAACCTCGTTGTATTATCCGTATGGATATAAGAGCCGCCACCAGCTTGTGCGATAGCTAGAGCCATTTCTCCATTAAGTTTAGTCGTTACCGTATTCCCTTCATCATCCTTGAGGTAACCACCATCAGGATTAGGTATTAGTCCTCCTTGTTCTGTACCTACACCCACGACAGAAACTTTTATTCCTGCTGCGCGAGCTGCTTTTGCTGCTTCCTCAGCTCCACCTTCGTGGCTTTCTCCGTCTGTAATGATGATAATTGATTTACCAATGTCATTGCGTTTAGAAAAGGCTGTTTGTGCTAGCTCAATAGCTTCTGCTATATTGGTTCCTTGCGCAGAAAGCATATCGGGAGAAACATCTTGTAAATATTCAGTGGCAGAGCGAATATCATTCGTTATTGGAAGCTGAATATAGGCATCTGCAGCAAAAGCAACAATCCCAACTTTATCATTCTTCATACCTTCAAGGATTTTGCTAACTGCTCTTTTGGCGAAGCTGATGCGGGAAGGTGCGATGTCTGGGCTTAACATGGAGTTAGATACATCGACACAAATCATAACCTCAATTCCCTTTTGGTCTTCATCTCGTTTGAGACTTCCGGGTGTTTGAGGGCGAGCAAGTACAACTATAATAGCTGATAGCGCGAGAAGCAAGATAATATCTCTGATTATTCGCTTAATTCCAACTCGCTTAGGTATAAGTGTTTGACGTAATTCTATATTGGGTAATAGTGCTCGCCATTCATTGCGTCTGTAGTAATAACTAAGTATAGACGCTCCGATGAAGAGAATAATGAGCCCAAGCCCATATAGATAGCTTGCATTAAGAAAGTTATACATACTATGGATTGGTGCGTAATAGCGTATTTCTAAGAATGAACTCAAGAAGAATACATAGAGCTGCAATCAAAGCAAATAGAGGAAAGTCCTCTCCTACTACTTGATAATTCTTGTTTTTGAGCTTGGTCTTTTCAAGCTTATCTATTTCTTTGTAGATATGATTAAGTGCATTATTATCTGTCGCTCTATAATATAATCCTCCTGTTTTATGTGCAATTGTCTTAAGTGTGGGTTCGTCTACATCCACATCTGCCATTTGAGTTCTGACTACACCAAATGGAGATGCAACTGGAACGGGAGCTTCACCTGCTAAAGTACCCATACCGATACAATGTACATTGATATCTAGAGCTGCTGCGAGGTCTGCCGCTGTTTGAGGAGAAATATCTCCCGTATTATTCCTTCCATCTGTGAGCAAGATAATGACTTTACTCTTGGCTTTACTTCCTCTCAGTCTATTGATAGCCGTTACAAGTCCGAGCCCAATAGCTGTACCGTCCTCTATCATTCCGGGTTCAAGAGTATACAATCTATTGAGTACTTGAGCATGGTCTGTTGTTAAGGGGCTATAGGTAAAGCTTTCTCCTGAGAAAACAACTAAACCTATATTGTCATTTTCTCTAGTATTGATAAAATCAGCAGCTTCTTTTTTTGCGGCTTCAAGGCGATTAGGTTCAAAGTCCATAGCAAGCATACTGCTTGATACGTCCATAGCCATAACGATATCAATACCTTCAGCACTGCTTTCGCTCCATGCGCCATGACTCTGAGGTCGTGCTAGAGCAATGATGAGGGCAACTAAAGCAAGATTGCGGAGTATAAATGGAAGGTGAATTAAGTGTGTTCGCCAACCTCTCTCTTTACCAAGGAATGCTACGCTAGGTATTCTCAGGCTTGCATGTTGCTTCCTCCCTCTTAGTAGATACCAAAGGAGTAGTGCGGGGATTAGTAAAAGGAGATAAAGTACTTTAGGATATAAGAATGTCATAATTATATATCTGTACTAGAGTGGAGTCCCTTGCGATGCAGCTCTCTTACGAGTTGTCTGATTTGACTAAGGGCAAGGCGAGCGTTATCTGAGCTAGGCGTATACTTAGCAAATTTGCTGAGGTCTGCTTCTGTTAGGACTAGTCTAAGCATTTCCTGTTCAGAAGAAGAAAGCTCAACAGATGACATTTGCTTCATAAGCTCGTTTGAGGTCATTTCTGTTGTAGTCCAGCTATAAGACTCGTTCAAATAGACTTTGAATATCGTGATAAGCTCAGAATAAAACTCCTTGAATAACTCTTGTTCAATAAGTTGCTGTTGCTCAAGCTGTAGTAATGCTGCTTCTGTCTTTTCAATAAGACTAAGCTCTTTAACTTGTATCTGAGGAGTAGGATTAGCCTTCTTACTTTGGTAGTAATTGAATACGCGATACGCAATATAGAAGCCAACTAATACCGCAATGACTACCCAGAAAATCCAACTAGAGAGTATCAGTATAAGCCAATCCTTGAGACTTAATGATACGTCCCAAGGAGCTTTGATGTCTTTGAAATTACTAGGGTGCTTACTATCTACCTCTGGTTGGATAACCTTCAGACCCATTGGAGCTGTTTCTGCTGAGTCTGTAGGAGTCTTAGCTACAATAGGAGGAATAGTTATTAAAGTGGAATCAAAGGAAGTCAGAACGAGCTTAGCTGATATCTCTTTAATACGACTACTAATATCTACTGTATCCACAGGTACGAGAGCAATGACCGTATAGGGAGCTTCTTTTTGAGCTTCTTCCTTGAGGTAGAACTGTGTCTGAGGTAGATTATTCGTGCGAATAGTTAAGTCAATGACAGCTTGTTCTCCTGTTTTGATTTCTGACCTATTGAGTTTCCCTTGTATCGATAGGTTTTGAGAGAAACTCGTTATAGGTGTAAAGAGTATTAACCCTAGATATAATAAAAGATGAGATTTCTTCATAATTAAGTCTAGCTCCTATGTCGGAATAATTTGCGTAGAGCAATCGTGAAATCTTCTCCTGTTGAAATTTCAATGAGGTCTGTAGCACTCATAGAGCAACTCCTTTGGCATTGCTCCACTTGCTCTAGATAGTTCTGCTTATATGTTGCTCTTACTTTCTTATCAGAGGTATCAACCCAAGTATAAGTCTTGTTCTCTAAATCCTCCATAAGGGTGAGACCCCACTTCGGAAGTTCAGCTACTTGAGGCTCATAAATGCGTAGTGCAATGACGTCATGTTTACGACCTGCAAGGGATAGAGTCTGTGTATATGGGTTGTCGGCTGTCTGAATAAAGTCCGATATTAGAAAAGCTGTACAACGCTTCTTGATTGTTTTGGAGAGGTAGCTTAGAGGAACGTTGATATCTGTGCTTTTCCCTTTAGGCTTGAATGCAAGTAACTCTCTGATAATATGTAGGATGTGCTTCTTCCCCGAACGTGGAGGGATAAATAATTCTATTTGATTACTGAAGAAGATTGCTCCAATTTTATCATTATTCTGCATGGCGCTAAAGGCTATCGTTGCAGATATTTCAGCCATGAGCTCTTTGACGCTTTCATGCTGCCCTCCGAATAGAGTACTCTCCGTAAGGTCAATGAGTAGCATCATAGTTAGCTCTCTCTCCTCTTCAAATACTTTGACAAAGGGGCTTGCATAGCGAGCTGTAACGTTCCAGTCAAGGTCGCGAACGTCATCGCCAACTTGATAGTTACGTACTTCACTGAAGGCCATACCTCGACCTCGAAATGTAGAGTGATATTGCCCTGCAAAGACTTGCTCAGAGAGACCTTTAGCTTTTACTTCAATACTGCGTACTCTCGAGAGCAGATCTAGAGCTTGATCATGCTTTGCCATACGCAATTAACTAAGGTACTTCTACTCGGTTGAGTATGCTACGGATGATATCTTCAGAAGACTGCCCTAGAGCTTCAGCTTCGTAGCTAAGTCCAATACGATGACGGAGTACATCATAGCATATAGCACGCACATCTTCAGGGATAACGTATGCTCTTCCTTGTATGAAAGCATAGGCACGTGCTGCAAGAGCAAGGGCGAGTGATGCACGTGGCGATGCTCCGAAGCTGATCAGGCTAGTTAGTTCTCCTAGTCCTGAGGCTTCAGGTTCGCGTGTGGCAAAAACAATATCAACAATGTACTTTTCAATTTTCTCATCAAGATAAACTTGACGTACAAGTTCACGAGCTTCTAGAAGGTCTTGGATAGAGATAACAGACTTGATTTGAAGAGTTTCAATTTTCATCATATCTCTGATAATCTGCTTCTCTTCTTCTCTCTTAGGATAGCTAATCTGTACCTTAAGCATGAAACGGTCTACCTGTGCTTCTGGAAGAGGGTAAGTTCCTTCTTGCTCAATAGGGTTCTGAGTTGCCATCACAAGAAAAGGCTTAGGAAGTTTGAAAGTTTGCTCACCAATAGTAACCTGTCTCTCCTGCATAGCCTCAAGAAGAGCACTCTGTACCTTAGCTGGAGCACGATTTATTTCATCAGCAAGGATAAAGTTAGAGAAGATAGGACCTTGCTTTACTTGAAACTCTTCATTCTTCTGAGAATACATGAGTGTACCAATTACGTCTGCAGGCAATAAGTCTGGAGTAAACTGGATACGCTTATAGCCAGCATCAATTAGTTGAGCAAGTGTCTTGATGGCCAATGTTTTTGCAAGACCTGGCATACCTTCTAGTAGAATATGCCCATCAGCAAGTAAGCCGATAAGCAGTGCATCTATGAGATGTGCTTGTCCTACGATGGCTTGATGCATACCATCTTGTAGACTCTTAACGATATAACTCTTTTGGTTTATTTTCTCGGTTAGAATCTTTATGTCTGTACTTTCCATTTTATATAATTGGATTCAAAATATCATTCAGTAGAGCTTGTACATCTAGCGATAATGACACAAGTTCTTTATTAAATGCTCTTACTTAGTATTAACGCTTGTTCTACGGACTTAGTATTATTGGGGTCAATATTATACTTTTTTGCCGGAGGAAGACTCAAGCGTGTGCCTATCGGGATATTATGAGGATTATGAATGCGCTCTCTGTTCTCTTCATAGATATAGACCCAAAACGCTCGATGACCATATTTGCGTTTAGCTATAGCTGCAAGACTCTGGTCTGCTCCAATCTCAACCTCTTCGGGAACATTAGCTTGAGAGTCCGTCACAACATTTCCTTTATGCTTACTAGAATCTTCTTTTTTTTGTTCGGCTTGCGTATGAGAAGCTGCTTCTTTTTTGGGAGCATGCAGTTCTATCTTCTTATTTTGAGCTGGTACATCTGTCGTAGCCTGCTCAATAGGCTTCTGTAATACTTCCTTAGAAGATTGTACAACGCTATCTCTTGCTTGTATCTGAGGCTCGTGGTGTGGAGTAGAGGCTTGTCGAGACCTCTCCACGGGAGTTTTAATATCCTGCTTTGTATGGATTGTCTTAGACTGAGATTTAATCACGAAGTACACAGTGGTAGCTAAACCTAAGATAAGGAGTAGAATGGTTATACCAATTATGCTCTTATGCGTTTTAGTACTTTCTTCCGGAACATCTTCGTCATCAATGCTCTGACTTATTTCATCCTCTACTATCTCTTCTTCATAGGGTTGAGCGGAAATAGAAAGGGGAAGCGTATTATCGGATTGAGAATATTCTTGAGACGGCTCCTCTTCATCTTCTTGCTCCTTACGAGTATCTTCTGATTCACTTACCTCAGTTTCTACCTCTAAAGGAATAATGATGGGTGGATTGTAATCAAACTCTTCGTAGGAAATAGCAATGTGCTCAAGACCTGATATGTCTGTGTCTTCAACAATTTCCTCTGTGGTAAAGAAACTAAATGCTTTATTGAGTTTAGACCTAAATTGAGCGTCTAAACTCAGATGTACTCCTTCTGCGTCTAAGTAAAATTGCGCTATGCTTGGGTAAAGAACAGTCTGTCTAGCCATTAATAAATCGTTAGTTAGCTTAGGAATAACAGAGAGCCAACGAGCTACAATGTATTCATCTATGTTAGTCTGTTCTATAATCTTAGAGGCAAATGAATCTATCCTTGTTGCATCTTGAAGATTGGTGTGCTCTATCGATAGTCCCAAGCTAGGAGGAAGGAGGTGTGTAGGCTTAGGATTACCGACAACAAACTCTTCTTTGAATTTAAGAGTCCATTTGCCTAATTTAGGGATATATATATACTGTCCCTCAAGGAGTAAACTCTCAAGGGTATGTACAAATGCAGACCAGAGTTGTTTACTCACACTCTGATCTGCACCTATTTCGTTGGCTAATCGCTTAATCCAAACCTCTTCTTGTAGCATTCTATTACTTGGCTATCTTACCATAGAGGTCGAAGACATCAGCGCTAGTAATTTCAACTTGGTAGAATTCACCAGGCACTAACTCTTGGTCAATATGCTTAATAAGTACCTCTTGGTCTACTTCGGGTGAGTCAAATTCGGTACGACCAATATAGTAATCTCCTTCTCTGCGGTCTATGATGGTGCGCAATGTCTGCCCAATCTTCTCTTGATTGAGACTAGTCATGATGGCTTCTTGTTCTTCCATCAATCTATTCATGCGCTCCTGTTTGAGGTCTAGCGGAATATCATCTTCATAATTTTGATGAGAATAAGTGCCATCCTCATGAGAGTATATAAATGCTCCTAGACGGTCAAACTTAATATCACGGACAAACTGGAGTAGTTCTTCAAAGTCTTCGTCCGTTTCTCCTGGATGACCCACCATAAGCGTTGTGCGAATATGTATTCCGGGAACCTCTTCTCTCAATTCTTTTAGTAGGCTGTAGGTTTCTTCCTTGGATATACCTCGACGCATAGACTTGAGCATAGAGTTGCTAATGTGTTGCAGCGCTATGTCTATGTAATTACATACATTATCATACTCTCTAATCACTCTGAAGAGTTCTTTAGGGAAGGCATTGGGGTAGGCATAGTGCAATCGTAACCACTCAAGACCCTCTAGAGAAGCCAAGCGTTCGACTAACTCGGGTAGCTTGTGCTCGTGATATAGGTCTAGACCATAGTATGTTAGGTCTTGAGCAATCAATTGTATCTCTTTCACCCCAGAGGCAATAAGGTTCTTAGCTTCTTCTACGATGTCCTCCATAGGACGAGATACATACTTACCTGTGATTAGAGGAATAGCACAATAAGAGCAAGTGCGGTTGCATCCTTCAGAAATCTTTAGATAAGCATAATGCTTGGGGGTAGTAATACTTCTATTACCACCCATAGGGTCATTATAATAGGCCTTGCCTAAATCGCTGATAAGTTTTTTCCAATTAAACTTACCATAGAAACCATCTACTTCAGGAATTTCTACCTTGAGGTCATCCATGAAACGCTCGGTAAGACAGCCCATGACATAGACCTGACCGACTTGTCCTGTTTTCTTGCATTCTACGATGTCAAGAATCATATTGATAGACTCTTCTTGAGCATCTGCAATAAATCCACAGGTATTGATAACTACAATCTCACCACTGACTTCTTCAGGGTTATGACTGACTTTATATCCGTTTGCTAGGAATTGTTTGATTAGATGTTCGCTGTCCATTAGGTTCTTGGAACATCCTAGGGTAATTACGTCTACTTGATTTTTTCTCATTCTCCAAATAGGGAGTCTACAAATTCTTTTTTGCGGAATAGTTGAAGGTCATCAATGCCTTCTCCTAGTCCAATATATTTAACTGGTACTTTAAACTGGTCTGAGATGCCAATGACGACACCTCCCTTAGCCGTTCCGTCTAGCTTAGTAATCGCCAAAGCGTTCACTTCTGTGGCTCCCGTAAACTGCTTAGCCTGCTCAAATGCATTCTGTCCGGTAGAGCCATCAAGAACTAGCAAAACTTCGTGAGGTGCCGAGGGTACAACCTTTTGCATGACACGTTTAATCTTGCTTAACTCGTTCATGAGTCCAACCTTATTGTGCAAACGTCCTGCTGTATCAATGATAACTACATCTGCACCGCTACTTACAGCCGAACTAAGCGTATCAAAGGCAACCGAAGCAGGGTCTGCATTCATGCGTTGTTTGATAATAGGTATCCCAATGCGTTCTGCCCAGATATCTAATTGCTCGATAGCCGCTGCACGGAAAGTATCTCCAGCTCCAAGTACAACCTTGAGTCCTGCTTTAGTAAATTGATTTGCTAGTTTCCCAATAGTTGTTGTTTTGCCAACGCCATTAACCCCAACGACCATAATAACATAGGGCTTGGCATTCTCAGGAATAGAGAATTTATCTCCATCGACGATACCATTCTCAGTGAGCAGAGTAGCTATCTCACTGCGAAGGATTTGAGTAAGTTCACTAGTGGTTACATATTTATCACGAGCGACACGTTCCTCAATGCGTTTGATAATCTTTAATGTAGTCTCAACGCCTACGTCAGATGAGATAAGGACATCTTCCAAGTCGTCTAGAACATCATCATCAACTTTGCTCTTACCTGCTACAGCACGAGCGATTTTGTCGAAAACGCTTTCTTTACTCTTCGTTAAGCCTTCTTTGAGTTGCCCTTCATCAGTTTCTTTTTTCTTGAAGAAATCAAATAATCCCATAGCTTAGTCCATTCTGAATTTATAATCCTCGTAGGTATAGGTGCGCAACATCTCCAGCTCATCGTTGCTCTTAAGTAGAGCGATAGAAGGGTGGGGAATACCATTGAACATATTGGTCTTGACGGTTGTGTAGTGTAGCATATCTTCAAAGATAATCTCCTGTCCAATCTCTAAGGCCTCATCAAAAATCCAATAACCTATAAAGTCTCCACTCAAACAGCTATTGCCTCCTATTCGGTAGCAATGACCATTTGTTTCATTCTCTGTAACGCTTTGAGCTCCACGTATTCTAGGTTGGTAAGGCATTTCAAGACAGTCTGGCATGTGGCAAGTAAATGATACATCTACAATCGCAGTCTTGATGCCATGATGACATACGAGGTCGATAACTGTGGCTTTGAGGAAGCCCGTCTGCCAAGCAAAGGCACTACCAGGCTCAAGGATAAGCTTGAGGTGTGGATGCCTAGCACGGAATTCTGTTAATACCTTAATGAGGTGTTCTACATCATAGTCTGCACGAGTCATAAGATGACCTCCTCCACAGTTGAGCCATTTAGCTTCCTTTAATGCATTAGGGAAATTAGCTTCAATCTTGGCTAATGTGCCCTCAAGGTCGTATGAAGTACCTTCGCACAAAACGTGGAAGTGTAATCCTTCTATTCCTTCAGGTAGTTTATCTCCTAGTTCACTTGCAGGTACTCCGAAGCGTGAGCCTGGTGCACAGGGATTATATAAGTCGGTTTCAACAACGGAAAACTCTGGGTTAATCCTTAGTCCATAAGAAACGTTTTCACCTTGTCCCATAAGAGGGCGAAGATGTTCAATTTGACTTATAGAATTAAAGGTAATATGGCTAGAGTAACGTTGTAATGTCTTGAAATTGTCTTTGGTATAGCCTGGGCTAAAGGTGTGCACACGGCTACCCATTTCCTCGAAACCTAGCTGAGCTTCGTAGATAGAACTAGCAGTGCTAGCCTTGATGTATTCTTTGAAGATAGGGAAAGTACGCCATAAAGCATACGCTTTAAAAGCAAGTATAATCTCAACCCCACTGCGCTGAGCGACTGACTGGATAAGTTCCAAGTTTTTGCGTAGCAATCGTTCCTCAAGCACATAGCAAGGCGAGCTAATAGTTGGATATATCGAATTCTTCATATCTCTTCTGTAGAATGAATTACAAAGATAGCTAATTTTTGGTGGTTTAATAAAGGTAAAGAGAGAGTTGCAGGCGCAAATGTGTAAGGGTAAGGTCTAAGAGTTTCTCGATATAAAAGTAGTAAAACATCTAAGTAGGAAAAGAAAAGCAGAAGGTACGTTTCCTAAACTTAAAACCTCGGCGAAGTCTGTGCAGACTACACGTGTAGTCTGCACAAACTTCAGCTGTAGTTTGTACAGACTTCAGCTGAAGTTTGCAGAAGTATGTTCGTGAGTACATATTTATCTTAGTGAACTCTCTTATTGATAGTAATATAAGTGGAAGTTGATAATCATTAATATTTCTTGAAATTTGATGTTTTATTGATAGTTGATGGGAGATATAATGAAAACTATGCCCTTACTAAGACTATTCTAATGGTGTTGAAATTAAAAGGTTATAAAACAACAAAAGAAGCCACCTTCTGCCCATAGGCTAAAGATGGCTCCTGCGATTGAGAGAGCTGAGCTGACAGAAGCTCTCTCGGGGTGTTAATTCAATTAGAACCCTATTGTTATAAGGCGTCAGCTACTTTTCTGATGCGATTAGCTAAGTCACAGAGACCTCCTTTAAGTATTTCGAGCTCTTCATCCGTAAACTTATAAGGCACTCCAGTACCATCTACATCTCTCTCATCAATTTTATGGTATAACCACGAAGCAGGCTTATGAAAGTACCTGTGTGCAATTTCTCTCCACGAAATATCAAGTAATATATCGTCTACTTTAGCTCTTGGTGTTGCTTTTTCCATCTCTTGGCTTATAGAAACATAAAACTTAAATATCAACAGATATAGAGAAAGGTTTACTTTCTCTCCAAAATCTATTGATAGCAGTGATAAGTATTGTATAACGTCCGTGAGGGAGATTTCCTAACTCATAACTACTGTCATTTGATATACTTTTTAGGTATTCTACTTTCTTGATGCTAGGCTTTACTCCATCAGGGAAGATATAGAGAGCGAAGAAGCGTGCTTGGTCTGGTCCTTCAATATCTGAATGTGACCATTGCAAACTAACTGCATTATTGTCATCTGTGGAGAACCAAGCATCATCTACTGGGCGTGGTTTGGGTGATTTACCTAGGATACCTTGCCATTCGGGTAATAGAGCAGGATAGAGCTGATATTTATTTTTAAGTTGTTCATCAATACCCTTATAGTTGCGCACAAGTTCGTCCGCAGGCCAATAGATATTTCCTTGGCTAAGCTCCTGACTAAGCTTCATCTTATCGTCAAGTTGGTTGCCATCCATTGTACGCTTGATATCTTGACCGATAAAGAATTGAGTTTTTTCTCTTTTTAGAGCTTTATTCCACCAAAAAGCTAATTCAAGATGATCTGCAGTTGGATGCCCGATATTCCAATAGATTTGAGGTGCAATATAATCAACCCATCCCTTTTTAGCCCAAAGAAGAACATCGGCATATAGGTCGTCGTAATTCTGTAATCCCTTGGTCTTGCTTCCAGATGGGTGAGATGTTTGATTACGATAAATTCCGAAAGGGCTAATACCTAGGCGTACCCATGGCTTGGAATAAGTAACGACATCATGTAGGTCACGGATAAAGCTATTTACATTTTTGCGTCTCCAATCACCTTTAGTTTCTTCTGTGTATCCAAAAGGAATTCCATACTCTCTGAAACTTATGCTGTCTGGAAAGTCCAAGCCCTCTGCAGGATAAGGGTAGAAGTAGTCGTCAAGGTGAAGTGCATCGATATCGTAGCCTTCAACGATTTCTTTGGCAACCCTAAGCAAATGTGTACGCCCTTTAGGATTACCGGGGTCTAGGATGAGCTGTTTGTTGTAGGTAACAAACCAGTCTGGGTGTTTAGAGCTAAGATGCTCACTTGAACGTGGCGCAAGAGCATTGGCAGCACCTCGATAAGGATTTATCCATGCATGGAGTTCCATACCATTCTTATGACATTCGCCTATGACAAAAGCCAAAGGGTCCCAATCTTCAATAGGAGATTTTCCTTGTTCGCCCGTGAAGTATTTACTCCATGGCTCTGTTTGACTACGATAGAAAGCATCCCCTTCTGCGCGTACTTGGAAGAGAACTACATTGCAGTTTAGACTTTTGAGTAACGCAATACGTTCTTTGAGTACTCTCTGTCCTTCAGCACGGCTAAGCCCCATATAATCATTCCTGTAAATAGTGGGTAGCCATGCTCCACGCATTTCTCGTTTCTGATACTTATTTTCTCTATTTAGCCCAACCTTATCTAGCAGACTGCAAGAGCTGGTCAATAAACCTAATGAGAGTAGACCAAGAAATAGGTGCTTTTTCATTATTGGATCATTTATAAGAAGGTAAAGTATAGTGAAAAGTAAACAAGTAACGTTGTTATCGGAATAACAAAGAGCATACTGTCTATGCGGTCTAAGATACCTCCATGACCAGGGATAAGAGAACCTGAATCTTTTACCCCCGCATTACGCTTGAGCATAGACTCAAAGAGGTCTCCCCAAGTAGCGAATACAGAAATAACGATACCTAAAATAATACCCTCAGTAACATCGAACATAGTTACATCTAAGAAATAAGCAAGGAGTGTAGTTGAAATAACACTGAAGAGCATACCGCCAAAGAAGCCTTCCCAACTTTTCTTTGGTGATAGATTTGGGAATAGGCGGTTCTTACCAATTCTGCTTCCAACAATATAAGCTCCTGTGTCATTTGCCCAAATAGCAACAACGGCAGTTAGTAAGATACTAGGGTAACTATCCTTGAGCAATGTAGCAAGGGTAATAGGAAGAGTAATGTATATATGCCCGAAGATGATTTTAGATATTTCGACAGGCTGTTCTGAGCGATTGCTATACAAGCTGCGGACAAGAATAAATAGGAGGTAAAATATAAAAATACCTAATGAAGGTCCTAGTAAAAAGGATGTAAGTCCTGCAGCGTTTATCATGAAGATACTCGCTAATGCATCAAGAATAACCCTAAGAGGGCGTGTGCGATGCACCCTATTAAGCTCGGCGTATTCCCAGTGAGCAGCAAATGCGATAAATGAGAAAACTACAAGAAAGAAAGGCATGCAATCAATGTAAATTGCACTAAAGATTAGGGCTACATAGATGATGCCCGATAGACTTCGTTTAACTAGCTCATTCATTTGGTTTTTGTTTAGTTTTAATAGATATGCGAATACCGAATAAGGCTATAATTAGTCCTATTCGGTATCTTTTTATTGGGGTTAATCTCGTATTTCTTTATAGTTGTTCAGCATCAGATGCTAAAGAACAGTTTTCTTTATTATTGTCAGAATCTGTTGAGGACTCAGGTTCTGTGAGTTTATTCTCTCTCTCTTCATTGGCTGCTTTAATTTCGTCAGCTCTACTTGTCCATTGTCGCTTACCTAGTAGACGTTCTACATCCTCGGTATAGATAACTTCTGCTTCAAGGAGTAAATCGCTTAGAGCCTTATGCCCTTCAGCTTTTTCTTGAAGTAAGTCTTTAGCTCTTTGATACTGTTCTGCAATAATTGCATTGACTTCTTGGTCAATTAACTCAGAGGTTTTATCGCTATAAGGCTTAGATATACCGTATGCGTCTCCTTGTATCTTTGAGTAATTGACATTAGGAAGCTTGTCGCTCATACCATAGTAAACAACCATTGCGTAAGCTACTTGAGTGATGCGCTCAAGGTCATTAGCTGCACCAGTAGAAATGCGCCCAAGGAAGATTTCTTCTGCAGCTCGCCCTGCAAGGGTCGCACACATTTGGTCAAGTAGAGCTTGAGTGGTGGTAATCTGTCTTTCTTCTGGGAGGTACCACGCTGCACCAAGAGCTTTACCTCTAGGAACAATCGTTACCTTAACAAGAGGATTAGCATATTCAAGGAACCAGCTCACCACAGCATGACCAGCTTCATGTATAGCAATGCTTCTACGTTCTTCGCTAGTCGTAATCGCATTCTTTTTCTCAAGACCACCGATGATGCGGTCTACAGCATTCATGAAGTCCGCACGACTAACAAATTCCTTCTCATTACGAGCGGCTATAAGAGCAGCTTCGTTACAGATGTTTGCGATGTCTGCACCCGAGAATCCTGGAGTTTGGCGTGCTAGCAAATCTAGATCCAGGCTACTGTCTGTCTTGATATTCTTTAGATGTACAGTGAAAATCTCTTTACGGTCATTGATGTCTGGAAGGTCAACAAATATCTGTCTGTCAAATCGTCCAGCACGAGTAAGAGCTCCATCGAGGATATCTACGCGGTTTGTTGCAGCTAGGATAATGATTCCACTATTAGAACCAAATCCATCCATCTCAGTAAGAAGCTGGTTAAGTGTGTTTTCACGCTCATCATTTCCACCAAGGTTTTGTGAATTACTTCTCGCTCGACCGACAGCATCGATTTCATCAATGAAGACAATACAAGGCGCTTTTTCTTTAGCCTTAGCGAAGAGGTCTCTTACTCGACTAGCACCTACACCAACGAACATTTCGACAAAATCAGAGCCTGATAGAGAGAAGAATGGTACGTGTGCTTCACCTGCAACAGCTTTAGCAAGCAGAGTCTTACCTGTTCCTGGAGGTCCTACAAGAAGAGCTCCTTTAGGTATCTTAGCTCCGAGCTGTGTGTATTTATTTGGATTCTTTAAGAAGTGTACGATTTCTTCTACTTCTTCTTTGGCTTCGTGTAACCCAGCTACATCGGCAAAAGTGATGGACATACTATTTTTATCATGTAGCTTAGCTTTGCTTTGCCCTACAGAAAAAATACCGCCACCGCCTAGTCCACCAGAGCCACTACCTCCCATAGAACGACGCATCATCCAAAACCAAAACCCTACAAGGAGTAGAGTAGGACCAAAAGAAAGGAGATACCCCCAAAATCCTGTTTGCGATTGCGTATAAGTTAGTTTGGCTGTAATTCCAGATTGATCATAGAAATCACTGAATTTATCAACCGATGGGATATTACTTTTTACTGTGACAAGTTTGCTTTTGTCTCCATTAACGCCTTTTAGGTCTGCAGACGAAAACACACTGTCTATCATGTGTCTCTTGATAACGGCTGAGACTTCATTATTACCTCTATCAACGGTCATTTCGCTGAAGGCCTGCTTTGTAGCAGCTCTCTTGAAGTCATTCCAGCTTAAATCCTTATTTACAGAAACATTACCGTCATAAAGGAATAGCACTGCCAATGCAACGAGAATAAGTCCGTAGAACCACATCTCATTGAAGCGAAAGCTTTTCTTTTCTTTTTTTTGTTCTGACATCGAGTTTAATTATATGCTTTTCTCCTACAACAAGAGTTATCGCTTATTAGTTTATTTACATTAAGTCCTTAGAGAAGCAATTTTCTGGTGTATGTAGTAAGAAAGCTATCGTATTTTGAAGAAGTCATAAAAATAGGGCCGGTCAAAATATATTCTGACACAGCCCTATATTGATGTAAAGAGTAATCTTATTTAGATTACATCATGCCACCCATACCGCCCATGCCTGGAGCCATTGCTGGTGCTGGGTTATCTTCCTTCTTGTCTGCGATAACGCATTCCGTAGTTAAGAACATACCTGCGATAGAGGCAGCATTTTCAAGTGCAACACGAGTAACCTTAGCAGGGTCAATGACACCTGAAGCGTATAGATTTTCAAATTTATCTAGACGAGCATTGTATCCGAAGTCATCTTTGCCTTCACGTACTCGCTGAACGATGACAGCTCCTTCCTTTCCAGCATTAGCGACAATCTGACGTAGAGGTTCTTCAATAGCACGTTTTACGATTTCAATACCTGTCGTTTCATCGTCGTTGTCTCCTGTAAGTCCGTCAAGTGCAAGCGTTGCACGGATGTAGGCTGTTCCACCTCCAGGTACAGTGCCTTCTTCAACAGCCGCACGCGTTGCGCTGAGAGCATCATCGACACGGTCCTTCTTCTCTTTCATCTCAACCTCACTAGCTGCACCAACATAAAGAACAGCTACACCTCCAGCTAACTTGGCAAGGCGTTCTTGTAGCTTTTCCTTATCGTAGTCGCTCGTCGTTTGTTCGATTTGCGCCTTGATTTGAGCTATACGTTCACTGATAGCCTCCTTACTTCCTGCTCCATTGACGATAGTTGTGTTATCCTTATCAACGGTAATCTTCTCAGCAGTGCCAAGCATATCAAGTGTTACGCTATCTAGTTTGAGTCCTAGCTCCTCACTGATAACTACACCGCCTGTAAGGGTTGCAATATCTTGGAGCATAGCCTTACGTCTATCTCCGAAGCCTGGAGCCTTTACAGCACATACCTTGAGGCTACCACGTAGACGGTTTACTACAAGCGTAGTAAGCGCTTCGCTCTCGATGTCCTCAGCGATAATGAGTAAAGGACGACCTGTTTGAATCGTTTGCTCTAGGATAGGAAGGACTTCTTTGAGTACACTTATTTTCTTGTCATACAGAAGAATGAAAGGATTTTCAAGTTGCGCTTCCATCTTCTCGCTGTTAGTTACGAAATAAGGAGAGAGATATCCGCGGTCAAATTGCATTCCTTCTACGACCTCAACAGTCGTTTCTGTTCCCTTAGCTTCTTCTACCGTGATAATACCTTCTTTCTTTACCTTACGCATAGCTTCAGCAATGAGTGCTCCGATATGCTCGTCGCCATTAGCTGAAATCTTAGCAACATGCTCAATCTTTTCAAAGTCGTCACCAACCTCTTGAGCCATAGCACGTATTTCAGAAACGACTTTTGATACAGCCTTATCAATACCACGCTTGAGGTCCATTGGGTTTGCTCCTGCTGTAACGTTTTTAAGACCAACGCCTATAAGTGCTTGAGCTAAGATTGTAGCCGTCGTAGTACCATCACCAGCATCATCATTGGTTTTGCTTGCAACTTCCTTCACAAGCTGTGCTCCCATGTTTTCAAATGGGTCTTCAAGCTCAACTTCCTTGGCTACAGACACACCATCCTTAGTAATGTGTGGTGCTCCATAGGTTTTGCTGAGGATTACATTGCGTCCTTTAGGACCAAGTGTAACTTTGACTGCATTTGCTAAAGAATCCACGCCCTTCTTAAGAAGGTCACGTGCTTCCATATCGAATTTTATCTCTTTTGCCATAATAGTCTGATATTTGTCTTGTCAAGTTTAAAGTTTTGCTAAAGCATCATTCTGGCGCATGATGAGAAATTTTTCGCCTTCGTGCTCAATTTCTGTTCCAGCATACTTGCCGTATAGAATGATATCTCCAACCTTAAGAATCATCTCTTCGTCCTTAGTTCCTGTCCCGACAGCGATGATTTCGCCTTTGGCTGGTTTTTCTTTAGCTGAGTCGGGAATGATAATGCCACCGATAGTTTTTTCTTCAGCCGCAAGAGGCTTAACTAGGATGCGATCTGCAAGTGGTTTAATACTCATAATTGATTGTTCTTATTTGTTTAATTTTTCCAATCTCTAAGGCAATGCACGTGCCACTGATTAGAGTGCTGACAATTTGTCTTTAAGTGCTGCGACTAATAAATCATTAGCCTTGCGATCTTGGGTCGCTACGCGTATGTGATAGGGACTTAATGTTTTGAAGTTGGAAGCATCTCTAATGAGTATTCCAAATTCTTGTGCTAGTTCCTCTTTAAGCTCTTGTGCTCGTTTGGGTGTCTTCAAAATCATGAAATGAGTATCACTATCTTCTAATTCAATGCCAGGTATTTGAGAGAGTGCTAGACGTAGTCTATCAGTTTCTTCCCATAGATTTACTCTATTGATTGTCTCAGGAAAATTATGCTGAGCAATCCATATTCCTGCCTCTATAGCTAGGGCATTGACGCTCCATGGTTGCCGAATATGCCTAATTTTAGTAGCAATAGATGGCGATGTTAGGATATATCCGATGCGTAGCCCCGGTATCTTATATCTCTTAGTGAGCGAATAGATATAAAGGTGTTTATCGTCTAGAGCAAGTTTTGGAAGTACTTTTCTTGAATAATACTCATAGCTACGGTCAATGACAAGGATTTCATCATCATAGTCTTCCCTTTGCACTAATCCCGTTGGATTATTAGGGTTGCATAGCCATCTTATTGATGCTTGAGGCGTAATGGTTGATTGGTAAACCTCCGAAGCTGAGCAATACTCACTAAAAGTAGGTTCGTTTATTTTGACTGGCTTACCTGAGAAAAGATGGGCAATTAAGTAGATAGCTTCCGTTGCTCCATTAGTTACAACCACACAGTCAGGGCTAACATTATGATGCTCGGACAAGAGTTTCTGCAGTGTGTATGGTTCTGGTTCCGGATAGGAGGCTGTACAAATAGGCAACACCTCTCTCAAGTGTTCTATGAGAGAGGTATTATCAGTATTTTGATGTACATTGGAACTGAAATTAGCTACAATATGCTTGTATTTATATAGGTCGTCACCGTGTCCATTAATCATATTTTAGGCAGCTATATATGTAATCAATATCTAGATGTTGTCTGAGATGATTGGCTAGTTTATCATACTGTTCATTCTTGAATTGCTCGTAGTCTTGTAGACTATCTTGCTGTACTAGCTTATCTTTATGTGGATCTAGAATAAAGTCTATAAATGCAGGATTATCTAGAATGCCATGCAAATAAGTTCCCATACAGCGCTCATTTAAGAAGTAACCATCTGCTCTGCCATCTTCAAGGATCGTTAAAGGAGATGCTTCCGCCTCATCGATAGGAGTTGTTCGGCCCATGTGAATTTCATAACCTTGACAGACGGTATCGTGATTTAAGAAGGTAAATTGTCGTTGCTTAGTGACCTTATCTCCTTCCATAGTTGTGCTCGTCGGAAGAAGTCCAAGACCAGGTAAACGAGGTATATTACCCTCTACGCCGTTAGGGTCGCACACCTCAACACCCATTATTTGGTATCCACCGCAGATGCCGAGTACTGTTTTTCCGTTACGGAAAGCTCGTATGATAGCTTGAGCTGCACCATTGCTACGCAGTTCTGCCAAGTCTGATAGAGTACTTTTACTTCCAGGAATAATCACTATATCTGCATGCTCGATGTCATAAGGATTATTGCTGTAAAACAAATGTACTCTAGGGTCTGCCTCAAGACGAGCAAAATCTGTATAGTTGGATAGATATCTGAGCAGTACAACTGCGATATTGACTTTTCCGTCTTGCCGCTCTTTAGACCTTTTGCTTAGAGCTACAGAGTCTTCTTCCTCAATGATAATATCTTCAAATTGGGGAACAATACCAACTACGGGAACAGAGCAAAGGTCTTCAAGAATCTTTTGTCCTTCCTCAAACAATCTGATATCACCTCTAAATTTATTGATGATAATACCTTTGATGAGTTTGCGCCATTCAGGTTTCTGAAGCATAATAGAACCATATACAGAAGCAAATACACCCCCTCTATCAATATCTGCAACCAAGAAGACTGCGGCATCTGCATACTCTGCCATGGGCATATTGACCAAATCGCTCTTCTGTAAGTTCAGTTCACTGATGCTACCAGCGCCTTCCATAACGATAGGGCTATACTTATGGCTTAAGCGGTCAAATGCTGTATGTACCTCTTCCCTTAGATGCTCACGTCCTATTGTCCGAAAGTATTCATAGGCATCTTTGTTTCCAATAGGCTTCCCATGTAGTACAACTTGACTACGCTTATCACTACTCGGTTTAAGTAGTAGAGGATTCATATCTGTATGGGGAGCTATCCCAGCAGCTTCAGCTTGTACCGCTTGAGCTCTACCTAGTTCAAGCCCTTCTGGGGTTGCGTAGGAATTCAGCGCCATGTTCTGAGCTTTGAATGGTGCAGGGTGATAGCCATCTTGAAGGAGTACACGGCACATACCCGTAGCCAAGATGCTTTTGCCGACATCACTACCTGTGCCAACAAACATGATAGGCTTTAGCTTTTGAGTCACGACTTTAGAGCTGTTAAAACGTTATACAAGGGAGTAAGAAGCGCTACATTTACGAGTCTCATCTATCTTTACAGAGATGAGTTTAACGCCAGTACCGGCTAATTGTTGAGGTCCTACAACTGTCACGAGGTACTGAGCAAGTTGCTCCGCTGTGGGATTGAATGGAACGGTAACGATATCTTCTGGAACTATGTCTTTGAGCTGCTCCAGAAGTGGGTCTTCTTGCCAAAGCACCATTTTATGATCCCAATTCACCTCCAACCACTCGCATAGATGAGCCTTAATTAGGCTGAAATCAATGACTCTACCAAGGTCATCTAATTCATTTGCAGTACATGTAAAATGAATGCGATAATTATGCCCATGCAGATGACGGCATTTATTTTCGTGTCCTACGACACGATGTCCCATACTTATATCGTGGTATCGTTCTACTGTAATCATATTTGTATCTATTGTTGGCTGGCAATGATTTTATCGTCCTCGCTTGTTAGGTGTAGCGTTGTGCCAGAACTGATTTCTCCATCAAGAATCATATCTGTAAGCCTATCCTCAATCTCCCTTTGGAGTACTCGGCGAAGAGGTCTTGCTCCATACTCAGCACTATAAGCCATCTTAATAAGAGTCTGAATAGCGGCACTATCAAGCTCAATATTGTAACCTTGCTGCATTAGTCGCTTACGCAATGGCTTAAGCTCAAGCTCTATAATTTGAGAGAGAGCGTCTTCACTGAGAGAGCTGAATGATATGATTTCATCTAACCTATTAAGAAACTCTGGGCTGAAAGTCTTGTTAAGGGCTTTCTTCATAATGTCTTGACCTCGACTTTCAAGGTTATCTCCTAATGAAAAACCAATACCTCGTCCAAAGTCTTTTACTTGACGAGAGCCTACATTAGATGTAATCATGATAATCGTATTACGAAAATCAACCTTGCGCCCATAGCTATCAGTTAAGAAGCCCTCATCAAGTACTTGCAAAAGTAAATTGAATACATCCGGGTGAGCTTTCTCGATTTCATCAAAGAGTACAACAGAGTAGGGCTTACGACGTACTTGTTCAGTTAGCTGTCCTCCTTCATCATAGCCAACATATCCAGGAGGAGCACCAACAAGTCTGCTTACAGCAAATTTCTCCATAAACTCACTCATATCAACGCGTATTAGAGCATCTGTAGAGCCAAAAAGCTCTTCGCAAAGACTCTTTACAAGGTGCGTTTTACCCACGCCTGTTGGTCCAAGTAACAGAAAACTTCCAATAGGACGCTTTTCATCTCTTAACCCAAGTCTATTGCGCTTTATACTGCGTGCAATTTTATCTACAGCTTCATCTTGACCAATGACTCTAGACTTAAGTACTGAATTCAAACTCTTCAAGCGAGTAAAATCATTACTAGAGAGGTTTTGAACTGGAATAGATGTCATCATGGCTACAACTTCTGCCACATCGTCAGAGTTTATCTGAGTTCTTTGCTCCTGACTCTGTTGCATCAGTTGGTCTTGAGCATCTGAAATCTCTTGCTCAATCTCTCTCTCCTTATTTCTGTAGCTAGCTGCTAACTCAAATTTTTGTTCTCGGATAGCCTCTAGCTTTTTCTGAGAGTATTGATTGCGTTTTTCTTCTAGGGCTAATACGGACTCAAGGTTACCTCCTGATATGCGCTTATTGCCTTTACGACTACCAGTTTCATCCATGAGGTCAATAGCCTTATCTGGGAAAAAGCGGTCATTAAGGTAGCGGTCAGCGAGACTTACCATCGATTGTATAGCCGCTTCGGAGAAACTTACTTGATGGTGCTCTTCATAACGAGATTGTAATTGCTTGAGAATTTCTAATGTTTCTTCCGCTGTACTTGGTTCTACAATAACCTTCTGGAAGCGACGCTCTAGAGCTCCATCTTTCTCAATATGCTTTCGATACTCCTCAAGAGTAGTGGCTCCTATGCATTGGATACCTCCACGAGCAAGTGCAGGCTTCATCATATTGGCTGCATCCATGCTACCACTACCTCCACCAGCACCTACCATTGTATGGATTTCATCAATATATATAATGATATTGCTGCTAGCCTCTAGTTCATCTAGAATACCCTTGACGCGTTCTTCAAATTGTCCTCGGTATTTTGTCCCAGCTACTAAGCCTGATAAGTCAAGTTCAAGAAGTTTTTTTCCAATAAGGTGAGCAGGAACATCTCCAGAAACAATCCTTTGGGCAAGCCCTTCGACAAGGCTTGTCTTACCTACACCCGGTTCTCCAATGAGAATAGGATTACTTTTTCTTCTTCTGCCAAGTATTTGTGAAATGCGTTCTATTTCGCTTGTACGTCCAATGACAGGGTCGAGTTTTCCAGCTTTTGCTAGCGCAGTAATATCACGACTAAATTGAGAGAGTAGCGGCGTTTTATTCCCAGCTCGCTTTCCTCCATTATCTTTTGCAGCATTACTACTCCTAGCATGTTCTCTTGTCGAGCTTTCAGAAGCCATTGGCGTATCCTCATCACTATCATCTTCTTCATCGATGATATTCTGAGGAGGAAGGTCTGTAAAAAGCTTTTTTAGAGCCTCACTAAGAGCTCCAAACGGATTCCCTTTGGTTTTATTGGACGCTGTTTTCATTACAGAGCTATCAATAAGATGCCGTTTGAGATACGTATCATGATTACCCTCTAGTATAGCTCTAAAGAGTAGTATAGGACTAATTGCTTCTTGACTAGTTGTGTCGCATAGCTTAACAGCGTCAGCAATGGCCTGCCTTGAGTGTTCAGCCAAAGAAGGGTCTCTATCTTCGTCAACTCGAGGTGTATTATCGTCTATGAATTTAGAATAATCGTCTATAAACTTATCTGGTTCAACTCCATACTGGCGTAAGTAGTCCATGCAAGGACTACTTCCCTCTAAGAGAATCCCATAGAGAAGGAGGTCTGGTGTAACTTCCGCTGCGTTTATTTCTTTAGCCTTCTGAAAGCTAAGTTCCATTGCATTTCTGAAGGTGTCTGTATAATTGTACGTCATGATTTACTTCTTAGCAAAGAGCATACCATAAAATGCTGCTACTTTAATAATAAGAACTCATATAGAGAAGATTTGGTTTTTGACTCCTTCTGCTAAGTCGATTTTGTTAAGGCATGGAAAGGATAAAAAATAAGCTACATCGGTAGCGTGACGGAGGATAGGTTTACTCCTAATACAATAAAAAAAGCTACACCAAAATTTGACTTTGGTGTAGCCTTTTAGTAAGATGAATGCTTAGGCTAGTCCTTCTTTACATTAGGTAGTTCTAGTCCGTAGCCTCCTCTTTTATCTTCGCCCTTAAGAGTTAAGGCTAGAATAACAGCGACAAGACCAAAAACAGCAAATACAGCCATTGTGATGCTGTAGTTATTGAAAGCTGCATTTACCTTACCTATAAGTATGGGTACTAAGCTTAGCCCGATATTCTGGATATAGAAGATAATGGCGTAAGCAGAACCGAGTTGTTTCATCGGAACAATTTTAGGCACTGATGGCCACATAGCACTAGGTACAAGCGAGAATGCTACACCCAAAACGAGCATGACTATTACAGCAAACCACCAGAAATTGAGTATTGGTAGAGCGAATAGAATATGTACGACGAGTAGCATAAATGAGCCGATAATCATAAGTGTAGCTCCTTTGCCTATGCGGTCATAAATACCCCCGAAGAGAGGGGTGAGCAGGATTGTCCCAAAAGGAAGGAGAGCAGGAATAAATCCAGCAAACTCTTGTTCTACATGGTATTTCTCAATCATCAGTTTGGTCGCAAACTTGAGGAAGGGGAATACTCCTGCATAGAAACAAAGGCAGAGTAGGGTAATGAGCCAAAATGCTCTGTTGGTTACGATAAACTTAATATCGCTGAGCTTAAAGCCTTCATCATCACTATCTTCTGTTACTTGTTGGTCCTTCTTAAGGAGAGCTTCTGAGGCATCTTCTTTTTTATCCATGACTACATAGACGAAGTAAGATAAGAAGCCGATGAGGAGTACAATAAGTCCTACTAGTACAGGTGCTGAAGGGTCACCTTCATAGCGGTGTGCAATGATAGGGCTAACACCCAGAGCAGCGGCTGTCCCTAGACGAGCCATAGCCACTTGTAAACCTAAAGCTAAGGCCATTTCTTTGCCATTAAACCACTTGACAACGATTTTGGAGACTGTGATACCCGTTATTTCAGCTCCTACACCAAATATAGCAAAGCCTAAAGATGCGAGTACTACTTGAGCATTCATGCCTAATACCATTTGCCCTCCAAAGTCTGTTTTGAATGCATAGTATTTGATAGCAGCACCAGCCAACATAAGGAAAGTTGAGAGTATTCCAGTAAATCTGATACCCATCTTATCGAGGATAATACCTCCAAAGAAAAGCATAAATAAGAATACATTGATGTAGCCATAGGCTCCAGAGAAAAAGCCGTAATCCTCAGATGACCATCCTTTAGAACCGGTTAGAATGCTTTCAAGCGGAGAGATGACGTCGGTAAGAAAATAGCCGCAGGCCATAGTAATGGAGACAATCGCTAACGCTCCCCAACGAGCCGCGGGATTATCTCGCAATGTCTGTTGAATTTGTTGAGTCATGGAAATAAAGGGTTATTTTGTATTGTTTGTATTCAAGAAGGAAAGAAGGTCTGCTATAACAAAATTGCTACCTCCGATAAAAATTAAGTCTTCTTCGCTAGCATGCTGTTGTGCTTGCTTGAAGGCTGAGGCAACGTTAGGGCATGCTTCACCTTTTAGTCCAAATTCAGAAGCTAATTTTTGAAGTTCCCTTTCGGGTAAAGCTCTAGATACTTGAGCTCTAGTAAAGTAATAGTTGTAGTGCTTAGGAAATAACTTCAACACTGCCCGAACGTCCTTATCTGCAGCCATACCAAGTATGATGTATAAACGCTTATACTTAGTTTCAAGTGCTGATAGCTGTGAGACTATTGTCTTGATACCGGCTTCATTATGTCCAGTATCGCAGACGACAAAGGGCTTCTCTTGAAGTGTTTGCCATCTTCCTTGAAGACCTGTAAGCTCTACAACATTGGCGAACCCACGTTGTATAGCATCATCAGATATATTTAGTTTCCGTTTAAGTGCCGATAGTGCAGTAAGTATGGTATAGATATTTTCTTTTTGAGCATCTCCACGAAGTTCAAAGCTTAGATTCTTGATATCTTTGTGGTGAATGCTATAGACCATACTTGGAGTACGCTCAAGCTTAGTGATGCTACTATTGTATTCCGCTTCAAGGTATTCCGCTTCCATATCCTCAGCCTTTCTATAAAAGACAGAGCGCGTATCCTTATCTAGACCTGGACCAAGTACGACAGGAATTTTATGTTTGATAATTCCGGCTTTCTCTTGAGCAATTTCTTTGAGGCTTGTCCCCAGATACTGCGTGTGGTCAAAGCTAATGCTTGTGATTACACTAAGCATGGGCGTTATAATATTCGTGCTATCAAGTCGACCACCTAAGCCAACCTCAATAACAGCGACATCAACTTGTTGGTCTGCAAAGTATTTGAAAGCCATCATGCTTGTTAGTTCAAAAAATGATGGCTGATACTTTTCTACTAAGCTTTGAGCTTCTTCCGTGAAACGACATACATAATTCTCATCAATCATAGCCCCATTGATGCGAATGCGCTCACGGAAGTCTAGTAGGTGAGGTGAGGTGAAAAGTCCTACTCGGTAGCCAGCAGATTGAAGTACGGCTGCAAGCGTATGAGATGTACTTCCTTTCCCATTTGTTCCTCCCACATGTATCGTGTGATACTTTTTATGTGGATGCTTGTAGTACTCATCTAATGCAAGCATTCGGTCAAGACCTGGCTTGTAAGCACTACCCCCGACCTGCTGAAAGACGGGGGTAGCTGTAAAAAGGAAATCTATCGCTTCTTGATAGGTCATAGCGGTGCTTAGATTTCTTTGATGTAAGCTCTGCGCGTTTTGTGGTGAATACGCTCAAAGTAATTCCATTGCATCTGTACAGCCGCATTAGTCTCAAGCTCAGGATTACTCTCAGCATACTTGATGCCTGCCTTTTGGAAGACTGGGATTAAGTCATCGAATAGTAAGGCATTGACGCCTTTATTCTGATATTCAGGAATGACTCCCACAAGGTAGAGATCAACAACGGGATTTCCCTTGAGATATAAGTCTTTCGCCAAATGAAACCAGCCAAAAGGATACATCTTTCCTTTTGCCTTCTGTAAGGCTTTACTTAGGTTTGGAATAGTAATCGCAAATGCAACCACTTGGTCATCTTCTTCTCTAACTATAAGGGTAACGAAGTCAAGATGAATCATTGGGATATACTGCTTAACGTAGTAGTCTATCTGTGCTTTGCTGAGTTCGGAGAAGCCATAAAGGACGGAATAGGCTTTATTAAGCGTATCAAAGATGCGGTGAGCGTAAGGCTCTACCTCCTTACGAGTCTTGAACTTAACTGTTTTTAGTCCGTACTTTTGGCGTACGATATTACTGATACGCTGGTGCTTCTCAGGGATTGCATCGGGAATCATAATCTTGAATTCCTTCCAATCTTGGTCCTTAATAAAGCCTAAGCGTTCCATATGTCTAGGATAATAGGCGTAGTTGTAGATGGTTGCCATCGTTCCTATTTGGTCAAAGCCCTCTATAAGCATACCTTCATGGTCAAGGTCTGTGAAGCCCATAGGTCCTTGAAGCATATCTTTCTTATGGCTTTTAGCCCACTTAGTTACTGCAGCGAAGAGAGCATCTACGACCTCATCATCATTGATAAAGTCTACAAAGCCGAAACGCGCATTGTTCTGATTCCAAGTATCGTTTGCTCTGTGGTTGATAATCCCAGCTATTCGACCAACGATTTCTCCATCTCGGTATGCCAAAAAATAAGCTGCCTCACAGAATTGGAAGGCAGGGTTTATACGAGGATTAAGCGTATCTAGTTCGTCTTTGATAAGCCCGGGTACGTGGTAAGGATTCCCTTTGTAAAGTTTCAGATTGAACTCTACAAATTTCTTCATATCCGAAGCTTCATGTATTTGTTGTACTTCTATAGACATATTCATTTCTATCTTAATACTACAAAATTAAGTAATCATTGGAGAAAAGCAAAACGTGTGATTTTAGGAAATTAGTATATGCGAAAGTCTTCATCAGTGAGTGCACGCACCTAAATTTATACTTACGCATACTTAAGTTCAGCACTCGGCGAAGTCTGTGCAGACTACACGTGTAGTCTGTACAAACTTCAGCCGTAGTTTGTACAGACTTCAGCTGAAGTCTGCAGATTACTCTGTAAATGTATGATTTATAGTTAGTAACTAGTCTTGTTTAAATAGGTTTCATTTATGTTATATGACAAGGTCTCTTTGTTCTCTTGTATCTCATACAATGGTATCGTATTGATTAAGGATTAGTACCTTTGCAGGCAAGAGTATTATTTAAGTATTAGGAATACAAAGAATATCACAATGGCAGATTGGAAGGATAGGTTAGGGGTACTTTATAGTACTAATCCAGATTATCAATATCAGACTAATGATAAAGAAGAGGAAGAAACTCTAGAGCCAGCAGAGCAAAACTTACGGATTAGTCTTAGCAAGAAGCAGAGAGCGGGTAAGGAGGTTACTCTGATAACTGGCTTTGTCGGTACCTCTGACGACTTGAAAGAGTTAGGGCGTACGCTTAAGACTAAATGTGGTGTGGGGGGAAGTGCCAAAGATGGAGAGATTGTTATTCAAGGCGACCAGCGTGCAAAAGTTAAAGAGATACTTCTCTCTATGGGATATAAAAAGACAAAAGGATAGAGGTGTATTTTGCTCTATTGGACTTAAATAAAACAGCGGTCTTGAGATTTAAACCTCAAGACCGCTATTCTATTATTCGGTATTATATTGAACTTATTTGAGAGCATTGCATAATACGGCACTCGCTGCGTTATTATCGACATTCAGGCTTGGTCATTTACAAGAGTAAACTCCCTGCGCCTTCAGTCTCAATGCCTTGCGATGACCGCATTTTGCAAAGCCCCACAAAAGGACAAGTTTTACTTGTCCTTTTGGAGACCGTCGGGCGGTCTCTTATTTATATTCTTGCCAGCTCTTAATTTTAATAGCCTCAAGAGGAGTAGTGCAGAAGGCTGTAATGAATGCCGATGCTAAGCGAGCATTTGTTAGCAAAGGTACATTTAAGTCAATTGCTGCACGACGCAAGCGATAACCATTTGTTAGCTCTCCCACTGTAAGATTCTTATTGATATTAACTACCATATCAATTTTCTTCTCATGCAGAAGTTCTAGTGCTTGAGGTTGTTTGCCTTCATCGCTTGGCCAGTAAACGAGGGTCGACTCTATGCCATTCTCAGCTAGCATGTCATGCGTTCCTTGTGTAGCATAGAGCTTATAGCCCTTGTCAAAGAGTAGACGAGCAGAATCTAGCATATCCACTTTCTGTTTATATCCGCCTGTTGATAGCAGAACACTTTTCTCTGGGATACGATAGCCAACAGAAAGCATACTCTTGAGTACTGTTTCATTAGTATCATCTCCGATACAGCCAACTTCTCCCGTACTCATCATATCTACGCCTAGTACAGGGTCTGCCTTTTGTAGACGAGCGAATGAGAATTGAGAGGCTTTGATGCCGACATAATCCAAGTCAAATGCACTCTTCTCAGGTTTCTCAACGGGTAAGCCTAGCATGATGCGAGTCGCGAGGTCTATGAAATTAATCTTTAGAACTTTGCTCACAAATGGGAAGCTACGAGAAGCTCTTAGGTTACATTCGATTACTTTAATCTCATTACCCTTGGCAAGGAATTGGATATTGAATGGACCTGAGATATGTAATGCGCTAGCGATTTGGCGGCTGATACGCTTGATGCGTCGCACAGTCTCTACATATAACTTCTGCCCAGGGAACTGGATAGTAGCATCACCCGAGTGTACTCCAGCGAATTCAATGTGTTCACTAATTGCGTACACGATAATCTCACCATCACGAGCGACAGCGTCAATCTCTACTTCTTTGGCGTGCTCAATGAATTGGCTAACCACTACAGGATGCTCCTTGCTGACATTGGCTGCTAGTTCAAGGAAACGATATAGTTCCTCTTGGTTAGAGCAGACATTCATCGCAGCTCCCGATAGAACATAACTAGGTCGGACAAGAACAGGGAAGCCAACTTCTGCAATAAATTCATCAATATCAGATAGAGTAGTTAGCTCCTTCCATCTAGGTTGGTCTACTCCTAGTCGGTCAAGCATAGCACTGAACTTATGGCGGTCTTCTGCCCCGTCAATATCTTCAGCTTGAGTGCCGAGGATAGGAATGTTCTGATGTGCAAGTTTGAGTGCTAAGTTATTAGGTATCTGACCTCCTGTAGAAACGATAACGCCCTTAGGAGTTTCAAGGTCTAAGATATCGAGGACACGTTCTAGTGTTAGTTCGTCAAAGTACAATCTATCTGTGATATCGTAGTCAGTGCTAACTGTTTCAGGATTATAATTAATCATGACTGAGCGGTAACCTTCACGGCGAATAGTCTGCAAGGCATTGACTCCACACCAGTCAAACTCTACCGAACTACCGATACGATAAGCTCCTGACCCAAGCACGACTACTGATTTACCATCAGCCTCATAACTAATGTCATGGGTCGTACCGTTGTACGTCAGATATAGGTAA